>Ga0307957_1000288_pt1 | contig 30141 bp, 20 predicted proteins | sample OrgLakmetagen490_FD_201830 | JGI IMG/M metagenome (GOLD analysis project Ga0307957, IMG submission 201830) | Saline water microbial communities from Organic Lake, Antarctica - #490 | ecosystem: Environmental > Aquatic > Non-marine Saline and Alkaline > Saline | place: Antarctica: Organic Lake... | reverse complement strand
CCGAAAACGACCTGCTCATGTACCCCGACCCAGACGAGCCGGTAGCCATTACCCTGGAAGAATGCGAAGACCTGGCCGCCGACGAAGGCGCTGCCAACGGCTGGGAACTGGCCGCCCGCTATGCGGCCCAGATGCTACCGCAAATCTTCCGGCTGGATTCACCGGTGTTCCAGCTCACCTTGCCGCCAGAGCACCAGCAAGCCCTGGAGCGGTTGGTCTCTGGTTTGCCACAGGAAACCTTCACTGCCTCCGACAGCTTAGGCTGGGTGTACCAATTCTGGCAGGCCAATAACAAAGAGCGCATCAATAAATCGGAAGTGAAAATCGGCGCCCGGGAACTACCTGCCGTTACCCAGTTGTTCACCGAGCCCTACATGGTCAGCTTTCTGCTCGATAACAGCCTCGGCGCCTGGTGGGCAGCCCGCAGGCTCACGGAAGATGACCTGAAAAACACCCAAAGCGAAGAGGAACTCCGCCAGAAGGCAGCCATCCCCGGCGTACCGCTAGAATACCTGCGGTTCGTTAAAGTCCCCCCTATCCCAGCGGGAGAGGGGGGAGATGAGATCTGGACTCCAGCCTCCGGTACCTTCGACGCTTGGCCGGAAAATCTAGCCGACCTCAAAACCCTGGACCCCTGCTGCGGCTCCGGCCATTTTCTGGTGGCCGCACTCCTGATGCTGGTACCCATGCGAATGGAGCGTGATGACTTGTCCGCTCGGGACGCCGTGGATGCTGTGCTGCGAGAGAACATCCATGGCCTCGAACTGGATCAGCGTTGTGTGGAACTGGCTGCCTTTGCGTTGGCGCTGACCGCCTGGAACTACCCGGGTGCTGGCGGTTTCCGCCCCCTGCCGGAGTTGCACCTAGCCTGTACCGGCCTGTCCGTCAGTGTTGCCAAAGAAGAGTGGAAGCAGCTTGGCCTTGGCAAGCATAACCTCACCATTGCGCTGGATTGGATGCACGATACGTTCAAGGACGCGCCGGTGCTGGGCAGCCTGCTTAACCCTGCCAAATCTGATGCCGCCAAACTGGTGAAGTGGGATGAATTGTCCGCCACCCTGAATCAGGCACTTGAAACAGAGAAATCAAAACAGGACGAAAGCCAGCAGGAAGCCGCCGTGGTGGCTCAGGGGTTGGCCAAGGCTGCCACACTGTTGTCCAGCCAATACCAATGGGTGATCACCAACGTGCCCTACCTGGCTCGGGGCAAACAAAGCGACCAATTGCGAAATTACTGCGAGCAACATCACTCGGAAGCAAAAAACGACCTGGCCACTGTATTCCTCGACCGCTGCCTGGAGTTGTGCGTTGAGGGCGGTACCTCCAGCATTGTGCTACCCCAGAACTGGCTGTTTTTGACCGGCTATAAGAAATTTCGCGAGAAGTTGTTGACGAACGATACCTGGCATTTGATTGCCCGGTTGGGCGAGGGTGGCTTTGATTCATCAGCCGCCGCCGGAGCATTTGTTGCAATGATTAGCCTTAGCCGAGGCAATCACGCTCAGACATCCGGCGGGCTGTTTGGTGAGGCGGAGCAGACCAACTGGCTACGTGGTGTGGATGTTTCCGAACCACGCACGGCGGGGGAGAAGGCTGCGCAGTTGTTGACGTCGGAAGTTAAGAGTGTGGCGCAGGCGAAGCAGTTGGAGAATCCAGATGCGCGAGTGGCATTGGAAGACGACTTGGGCGGAGAGTTACTCGAAGTTTCGGCTTATAGCCACGAGGGTCTGACCACAGGTGATATTGACAGGTTTGTCAGGCGTTTCTGGGAGATTCAAAAATCCCATGCATGGACAAACTACATTCAAAATACGACTGAATGTAATCACTATCATGGACGATCAGACATTATTCGTTGGGGATATAGTGGCGAGGTAATTGCTGACTTCCCTGGCTCTTTCATAAAAGGCAAAAACGCTTGGGGCTATGTTGGATTGCGCGTGACACAGATGAGGCACCTTCCTGTCACAATATACACTGGAGAGGTATTTGGGAAAAATGCGGCAACAGTCATCCCATACAACCCATTGCATCTCCCCGCCATTTGGTGCTACTGCTCCTCACCCGAATATAACGAGGCAGTGCGTCAAATCGACCAAAGTCTAAAGGTCACCAACGCCACTCTGGTCAAGGTCCCCTTCGACGTCGACCACTGGACAAAAGTCGCAGCCGAAAAATACCCCAACGGCCTACCGAAACCCTACACAAACGACCCCACCCAATGGGTCTTCCACGGCCACCCCTGCGGTTCAGTTGTCTGGGACGAAGAGAAAAAGTGGACTACACAAGGTTCCCTTCGAACCGACGATACCGTACTGCAAGTCGCTGTAGCCCGCCTACTCGGTTACCGCTGGCCAGCCGAACTGGATGAAGACATGGAGCTGGCCGACGAGCAGCGCGCTTGGGTAAAGCGTTGCGAGGCGCTGCTGCCGTTTGCCGATGAAGACGGAATTGTCTGCATTCCCCCGGTACGCGGTGAAGCCTCCGCCGCCGACCGCCTGCTCAACCTGCTGGCTGCCGCCAACGGCGAATCTTGGTCCACCGATGTGCTGACCGAACTCCTCAAACAGGCCGACCACGCCGGTAAATCCCTAGAAACCTGGCTGCGCGACAAGTTCTTCACTCAGCACTGCAAGCTCTTCCAACACCGCCCCTTCGTCTGGCAAATATGGGACGGCTTGCCAGACGGCTTCTCGGCCTTGGTGAACTACCACAAACTGGATCGCAAGAACCTGGAAACTCTGATTTACACTTATCTGGGTGACTGGATCAGCCGCCAAAAGCAGGATATGAACAACGGCATCGACGGCGCCGAAGAACGCCTCGCCGCCGCTGAAGCCCTCAAGAAAAAGCTGGAACAGATCCTCGAAGGCGAAGCCCCCTACGACATCTTCGTGCGCTGGAAACCCATTGAACAACAACCCATCGGCTGGACCCCAGACGTCAACGACGGCGTTCGTTTAAACATTCGCCCCTTTATGGCTGTAGCGGATGTAAAAAAGAAAGACGCCGGCATCCTGCGCGACAAACCCAACATCAAATGGACCAAAGACCGCGGTAAAGACGTGGAATCTGCACCTTGGTTTCACGCATTTGGCGGTGAACGGATTAATGATCATCACTTGAGCCTGGATGAAAAGCACGCTGCGCAAGAGCGAAACAACGTAATGAAGGGAGTCTGACATGGCCAAAAAAATCAGTGGTGCTGAGTTCCCGTTGGCGAAAATCTTCAGTTCCGAGTTTGAATATGCTATCCCTTCTTACCAGCGCCCCTACGCGTGGACAGTGGATCAGGTATCAGAGTTGTTTGATGACCTCTACGATTTTTATCGTTCAGAGCCAGGCGAGGGGTATTTCCTCGGCAGCATCGTGTTGATCAAGGAGGAAGGAAAGCCGGCCGCAGAAGTCATAGATGGCCAGCAGCGACTGACCACGCTCACCATACTGCTTGCGGCTCTAGCTGTGCGCTCCGCTGCCGATGACCGCGCCCTTCTGAAAACGTACCTTGTAGAGGCCGGGAACAAGTATGAGCAGTTGGCCGCAAAGCCACGTTTAACGCTTCGTGAGCGGGATAAAGAGTTTTTTGCCAGGTACGTGCAAACCCTTCAGTTTGACGAACTCTTAGAGCTCAATCCGGAGTCTCTACAAAACGAATCTCGGAAAAACATTCAGGCCAACGCCCGTTTATTGCTGAACCGTATTGACCGGTCCTTCGCTGGCGATACGTCTTCACTTGAGGATTTTGTTGGCTTCCTGCTGCAACGATGCTTCCTGGTGGCAGTTTCAACGCCCAGTCAACAGTCTGCATTTCGTGTTTTCTCGGTTATGAACAGTCGTGGCCTGGACCTGCAGCCCACTGACATCATTAAGGCCGACATTATTGGCGCGATTGAATCTACGGAGGAGCAGGAACTCTATAACGAGAAATGGGAAGACATGGAGGTTGAGCTAGGGCGCGGTGGCTTTAACGATTTGTTCGCCTACGTTCGGATGCTCTACGCCCGCGAAAAGGCTAAGAAGGCGCTGTTGGAAGAGTTTCGCCATCATGTCTTGCCCCAAGTGTCGTCATCTAAGGCTCTTGTGGATGATGTACTGGAACCCTACGCGGAGGCCTTATCAATTCTGCGTACTGCAAGCTATCAGGCTGAAGTGGATGCGCAGCAAATCAACACTTACCTGCGCTGGTTAAACCGGATAGATAATTCTGACTGGGTGCCATCGGCCATGCTGTTCCTGGCTCAGAAAAAGAATAAACCCGAATACGTTCTGTGGTTTATGGAAAAGCTAGAGCGGCTGGCAGCGTGCCTGCACCTGACTGCAAGGAATGTGAACGAGCGTATTGAGCGGTATTCGACTCTGATCTCAGGTTTGATGGATACCCATAGCATTGATAACCCCGTGCAGGCTGTTTTGCTGACTGAAAGCGAAAAGAAAGCAATGCTCAAAGTGCTGGATGGGGACATCTACACGCTCACTGCCAGAAGAAGAAACTACCTTATTCTGCGTCTGGATTCGTTTTTGTCGGATGGAGCTGCAAGCTACGATGCGAGCCTGCTAACGATTGAGCATGTGCTACCACAGACCGTAGATGAGGATAGCCAATGGAAAATTGACTGGCCAGAATCGGACGAACGGGAGGCGTGGGTCCACAGGCTCGCAAACCTCGTGCCTTTGAATAAGCGCCGTAACTCACAGGCCCAGAATTACGATTTTGATCGCAAAAAGAATGCCTATTTTAGAGGCCGCTCGGGGGTTAGTTCCTATACGTTGACGACACAAGTTCTGAATGAACAGGAATGGACGCCGGACGTTTTATCGAGCAGGCAGACAGAACTTTTGGCGCTTCTTGCGGAGAAGTGGGAGCTGACAGCGTGTTGATAAATTCCCACAAAATTTTTGAGCTGGAAACCGTGAAGTGACTTCGGATGCCAAGCTTACTAAGTGGGCTCAAAAGAAACCTTTGATCTTGATCCGTTTCGATGAGGCACAATCTGAATCTTTGCACAATTCGAGACAGGGGTTCGAGCAACTGACGTTGGTAAAGTCTCATTCTGCACTTCAGGCTATTAAGCTGCCAACGCTATGCTTGATAGAGATTTACGAAGACGACGCAACCAAGTGTTACCTAGCCACTGCGACTCGCAAAGCTGCGGTGAGCACATTTGATACACGGCTAACTCTCAAAAAGTTGACAGCGGTGAAACCAGACTCACTGCAAACCTTGGAGACCTTAGTTACCGACGCTCGCATGAAGCGCTTGTTGAAGGATCGGCTCCCCGACGACGGGGAAATAAATAATCTCTCGCCCAAGCTCAGTGCATGCCTAGTCGAAATTCTGGCTGCTGACTCCCGCAACCAAGCTGCACTGGAAGTAGCCCTTTCCCAGCTTCCCCAGTTGGAGCCAAGAGCTGATACCAACTGGGCGCAGAACGATGCCATTCATACGGCAATGTCCGCTTTTGGAATCCGGAGCGGTGTCTTACCGGATCAGATTGTCCTGAAAAGTGGCACCTCATCTGGCCTAGGGCTAATCGGAACTCACCTCTACGAGGATAACGTCGTGCATCATGATGCATCGCGATTGCCTGGGTTCGATGCTATTTCATCTGACGTGACAGGAAGAGCAGTTTTTCGAAAAGGCGATGAGCAGCTTGTGATTTACACAGCCAATAAACTGCCTTTGGAAAAAATGCTTGGTGTTGATCTCATATATATCAACGAAACACGAGGCAACATTGTGATGGTCCAGTACAAGATGCTGGAGCAGGGTACACAACAAAAAAGCCGCGATTGGTTGTTTCGTCCTGACTCGCAATTATGCGCCGAAATGGATCGTATGCGTATTCCTGATATTGAAGGCGCCCCAGACGACTATAGGATGAGTCGCAATCCCTTTTTCTTTAAGTTTGTGAAGCGCAAGATCATAGATGACACACATCAGTCGTTTTTCGTCTCTCTCGATCATTTGAACCAGATCTTGGCATCCCGAAAAGCCAGAGGTCCGAGAGGTGGTGTTCGCATCAGTTACGAGGCTTTGAGTGGGACTTATCTCCGAGAAGCCGACATGCTCAGCTTGATCCGTTCCGGCTATGTTGGAACGCATAAGGGCGAGACAGAAGCATTGGCAACAATCATTCAAAAGGTGGCTAAGGGGAATGGAGCCATAGTGCTGGCATGGCAGCATAGAATTCAGGAGGAGTTTAAATGACCAAGCGGATTCGGCGTGTTGGCTCCATCAAAGGTGAGCTCCTCAAAAAATCTCGTGAGGCTGCTCTTGCTGCTGTCCAAATTTTTAATAACCCGAACATTAGCTTTAAGTCGGAATCCTATGTGGTCCTGATGGTTATTGCTTGGACTTATCTTTTTCATGCGTACTTCCGGGATCAAAAAATAGAGTATCGCTATTACCAACAACTAGGACAGCGGCGCGGATTCGATAAAACTAAACATGGTGCATATAAGTACTGGGAGCTTGAGCGGTGCCTGAATGATGTCAGCTCTCCACTCGACAAGGATACGGCTAATAACTTGCGTTTTTTAATCGGATTGCGCCATGAAATCGAACATCAGATGACAACACGAATAGACGATGTTTTGAGCGCCCGCTTTCAGGCATGTGGACTAAATTACAACGAATATATAAAAAAGATGTTCGGAGCTAACAACGGAATCGAAAAGCACCTTTCTTTTAGCCTGCAATTTTCAACGATATCTACCGAACAAAAAGAACTCCTTGAAGATCAGCCGGGCCTGCCGCCAAACATAGAGGGCTATATCAAGAGTTTTGACGATGGTCTGTCTGATGAGGAGTTTTCCAATGCACACTATGCATATCGGATTCTCTTTGTACCGAAAACCGCTAATCGAAAAGGTCAGGCAGACCGCGTGATTGAGTTCGTCAAGAGTGACTCTGCCTTGGCCGAAACTGTGAACAAGGAATATGCAGTTATAAAAGAAACTGAAAGGAGAAAATTTCTGCCTACACAAGTTGTAGAGTTAATGAAGGCAGAAGGATATCTGAGATTCTCAATCCGTCACCACTCGGAACTGTGGAGTACTCTCGATGCCAAGAGTGCCGATCAAGGTTTTGGAACCTTAGTGGCTGGCAAATACTGGCATTGGTACGAACGTTGGGTTGAGGAAGTGAGAAAGCATTGCCGAGAGAATAAGGAGCGTTATCTATGAATCGAGTAATCTTGGGCCATACTGCATGAAGCTGCTAGACCATCTCTTGAAAGCTGTACGAGGGGCTGGAGTTTACAATCCAGACATTCAAGCTGCCCCTGCCTGCATTCTCTGGCCAGACCGCGACCGCCAATGGGAGGCGGTGATTCCTGTGCTGCAAGCCGAGCTGCCCGAACTGATGGTGCTGGGTGACTACGCCCCTGAGAAGCGCACCGGGCCGGCTATCTGGCTGCGCTATGCCATTTCAGGCTTTGCAGACGACCTGGAACTTCCTGAAACAAAGATTCCGATTCTCTACCTGCCTGGCATCAGTCGCCAGGATTTGAGAGCGGTGGAAGACTGCCCGGACTTACTCAAACCTCTGGCTGAGCTCCAATACCGGGGCGTTATCTGGTCCCAGGTAAATGCCAAGGACTGGACAATATTGGCTTACCTTAAATCCGATCAGGGTGGCCTTGGCCTCGACGTGGCGCAGGACAGCGAAACCCGGCACGCCATGCAACTGGCTCTGTATCGCTTGCTGGATGAAGGCGTGGAGTTGCTCCGGGGGAAGCGTCTAGATAAAGATTACTTCAACACCTTGCTGACCGGGGGTGACCCGATTCGGGATCTGCTGCTTTGGTTGGATCAAGGCGAGACTTTCCAGTCCGCCCGGGGAGAAAACGAGTGGCAGGCCTTTGTTGCGGTGTGTCAGTCGCAACTGGCTTTCAATCCTCAACAGGAGGGTGTTTTGGCCGGTTGTACCAGGCTGGCAAACCATGATGGGCCGTGGCAGGCCGTATGGCAGCGTTTCTGTGAAGCACCCAAGCGTTACCCTCATATTCCGGACCAGATTCGTAAATGCAAACCGCCAACCTTTGACCTGTTCGCCGATGAATCCGCAGCTGGTGGCTGGCCCCAGTGGAACCAGACCCAGGAAGAGCAGCTGCGTCGGGATTTGTCAGCTCTAGGCAATGTGCCGGCTCACAAAGCCCGCGTGCAGCTCAAGGAGCTTGATCAAGTTCACCGCGGCCGGCGCTCGCTGGTATGGGCAGAGCTCGGTGAGGCTCATCTAGCGCTTGCAGTGGAACATCTGTCATCAATGGCCAGCCATGCCCAAAATGCACTGGCCGCCGGAACCGTTACCGATCTGGCCGATGGATATGCCAGCACCGGCTGGAAAGTGGATGATGGGGTGATGCGAGCGTTGGCCGAAGTGAATAACTCGGCAGATCTTCAGGCGGTCACCACAGCAATTCGATCGGTTTACCTGCCCTGGATGGAGGAATCTGCGCGTTACTTACAGAACATTGTGGATGGTGCGAGTTACCCGGGCGGTTCCTGCAAGAACGCACCGGCTTTCCCAGCCTCGTCGGGTGACTGCGTGCTTTTCGTTGATGGTTTGCGCTTTGATACCGGCAAGCGACTGGCCGAGCAACTGGAAGCCGCTGGGATGGAAGTTGCTGAATCGCCGACCTGGACGGCATTGCCCAGCGTAACCGCTACCGGAAAGGTGGCTGTTTCCCCGGTTCGAGATAAGGTTCAGGGAGAAGACAGCAGTTCGGATTTTGAGCCAGCGGTGGCTGAAACAGGACAATCCCTGAAAGGGGGGTATCACCTTAAGAAGCTGCTGAAAGAGGCTGGCTGGAGCGTACTGGATCGAACCGACAGCGGTGATGGTCAGGGCTTTTCCTGGTGTGAATTCGGTGATATTGACCACGAAGGCCATGACCGGGGCTGGAAGCTGGCTAAACACCTGGACAGCTTGCTACAAGAGGTCCAGAACCGGATTGCCGAGTTATTAGCTGCCGGCTGGAAGCGGATTCGGGTTGTGACCGACCATGGCTGGCTGATGCTGCCCGGGAGCTTGCCGAAAATCGAGCTGCCCAGTGTGCTGGCAGACAGCAAATGGGGCCGCTGCGCTGCTCTAAAACCCGGTGCAGTGACCCAAGAGCGACTGTTCCCTTGGTATTGGAACCCAAGCCATCATTTCGCACTGGCTGATGGCATTAGCTGCTTTAAGAAAGGCGAGGAATACGCCCACGGTGGTTTGAGTTTGCAGGAGTGCCTGACATTGCAGTTGGTTGTAACCGGCGGCGTATCGCCTCAGGCGGGAATTGAATTCACTGATGTGGTCTGGAAAGGACTGCGCTGCTCAGTCGTTGTAGATAGGGAATTCAAAGGCCTGAAGCTTGACGTTCGTACGCGGGCTGGTGAGGCATCCAGTAGTGTAGTGCTAAGCACTAAGCCACTGAAAGAAAGCGGTAGCGCATCGGTGGTGGTTGAGGACGAGGATCTAGAAGGACAAAACGCGGTGGTGGTTTTATTGGATGAAAATGGGGCTCTGGTAGCCCAAACCGACACAAGGATTGGCGGGGGAGGAGTTTGATGGAACTGGATGATATCGACAAAAAAGCGGTAACCGTTCTCGATGGGTATCTGGTGCGTAAAGATCTGGTGCGAACCTTTAGCCGACAGTTCCCGGTACCTACTTATGTTGTGGAGTTTTTGCTTGGGCGCTATTGCGCCAGTACCGACCAGGAAGAGATTGATGAAGGTTTGGAAATTGTTCAGCGGCAGCTTAAATCGCGCACGGTAAAAGCAGGCGAAGAAGAGCTGTTCAAATCCCGGGCCCGGGAAAATGGTGAGGTCAAGATCATCGACTTGATCACCGCTCGCGTGGATACCAAAACCGATAGCTATCTTGCCTCGCTGCCAAGCCTACGCCTGACAGATGTTCGCATCTCACCAGAGCTGGTGAATCAGCATGAACGGATGCTGACGGGTGGCTTCTACGCTGAGATTACCCTGAACTACGATGCTGCCATCGCCCAGGAAAGTAGTGGCAGACCGTTCGGAGTGGAGTCGCTGAGGGAAATTCAGCTATCCAAAAGGGATGTTTTGGATACATTGGTTGAGGCACGTAATGCTTTCACTACCGATGAATGGAAGGCGTTTTTGCTGCGCTCTGTGGGTATAGAGGCAAGCAGCATTTCTGACCGGCAGATGGACGCCCTCATTCTGCGGATGGTGCCGTTTGTGGAGCGTAACTATAACTTGGTAGAGCTTGGCCCGCGGGGTACCGGGAAAAGCCACTTGTTCCAGCAAATTTCGCCCTATGCGCATTTGATTTCCGGTGGCAAAGCGACAGTGGCAAAGATGTTCGTGGAGAATACGGCCAAGGCTCGGCGAGGGCTGGTCTGCCAGTATGATGTGGTCTGCTTCGATGAAGTGTCAGGCATCTCTTTCGACCAGAAAGATGGCGTGAACATCATGAAGGGGTATATGGAGTCTGGAGAATTCAGCCGGGGCACAGGAAGTATCCGTGCTGATGGCAGTATTGTGATGGTCGGCAACTTCGACGTGGATGTGGAGCATCAACAGCGGGTAGGCCATTTGTTTGGTCCAATGCCACCGGAGATGCGTGATGACACTGCCTTTATGGACCGTATCCATGCATTTTTGCCAGGTTGGGATGTGCCCAAGATCACTAATGAGCTGTTGGCCAACCATTTCGGTCTCGTGAGTGATTTCCTCTCAGAGTGCTGGAGCCAGCTGCGTAACCAGAGCCGGGTCGGTGTGATTCAGAACCGTGTCTTCTTCGGTGGTGCTTTGTCCGGACGCGACATCAATGCGGTGAACAAGACCATCAGTGGTCTTCTGAAGTTGATGTATCCGGGCGAAGGGCAAATTCCGGATGAGGATATTGAGTGGGCCGTGCGCATTGCTATGGAAGCCCGTCGCCGGGTGAAAGAGCAGCAAAAACGTATTGGTGCAGCTGAGTTCCGGAACACTCACTTTAGCTACGTTATGGGGGAAAACGGTGTGGAGAAGTTTGTATCCACACCCGAACTGCACAGTGAGAACAGTATTGGTGACGATCCGCTCGAACCCGGCCAGGTGTGGAGTATTTCACCGGGGGGGAGTGAGGAGCACCCGGGCTTGTATCGGATCGAAATAAACGAAGGTCCCGGCTCTGGCGTGAAGGTACTCAACAAGCCGGTGCCAGCCGCTTTCAAGGAAAGTATTGGCTATGCCGAACAGAACCTCTATGCCCGGGCAGCTCAACTAGTTGGTGATAAAGATCCCCGACAACATGAGTTTACTGTTCAGTTGCGTGCCTTTGATGCCTCTAGGTCTGGCGCCAAGCTGGGCATGGCATCATTGGTGGCACTGAGCACCGCTTTGCTCAAGAAAAGTGTTCGCGGCGGCTTGATCATTGTGGGTGAGATCAACCTAGGTGGCTCTGTGGAGCCAGTGCATAATCCAGTATCCATTGCCGAAATCGCAGTGGAGAAGGGCGCAGCAGCCCTGTTAATGCCAGTGACCTGCCGGCGGCAATTGTTTGACCTCTCTGATGACATGGCAACTAAGATCGATATTCAGTTTTACTCTGATGCCCGAGATGCTTTGATTAAGGCGATTGTGGAGTACTGATGGCGGGCATTCGCTGCTCGCGATCTTAAACAGCTGAACTCGATTGCGATTGCTGCAGGCTGCGCAGAGTTAGAGAACCTCACCAAACTGGTGATTCGCGAACTTAAAGATAAAGCGTTTTATTGGCTATTTGAGAATGTGGCAACCTGGAGGTTTTTGAACAGGCCTCCGTTGGAGGTTCCTGGGTATCATCCTTACCGGGGAAGGTTCCTAGATTTGAAAACTATGTAGCCGCTACCAGGACTCGGTAGTCATTGCTGATAGTAATCGCTGCCAAGAGCTGACCCAACTAAGGAAATCTGCATTTCATGCCATTAAAAAACCGAGTGAGCCCAACGGGTAATATTGAAAGCACTCCTTCCAGAGGCACTCTCATGGGCAACAGAGGCGTGCTGCACAATTCAAAAAAAGACGTGCAGCACCGGTTTAAAAACAAAGCCTGGATTACCTGCCTTTTGGAGTTTAAAGGCAGACAGCGAGAACTGATGTCCCCCGGCCTTTACACGGAGCTTTTCTTTTTTGATGAGGTGACTGCTTTTGCAGCAGGACACCGGCCCTGCGCAGAGTGCAGGCGCGCTCGTTATAACGAATTTCGTGATGCTTGGAGTCATGCCAACAACGAGGAGGGTGATTCCGTTGTTCGGGCTCCTCAAATGGATGGCGTTCTTCATGCTGAGCGGATTGACGGTGATCAAAAAGTCACTTGGCGTCAGTCCCTGGCGGGTTTACCTCACGGAACCATGTTTCAGGTCGGCAATGCAAGTTATGCAGTGTGTGATCAGAAATTGGTGAAATGGAGTTTTAAGGGCTATTCAGCCGCGGAAAGGGAAGACTTGCCGGAAACAGTTGATGTTTTGACTCCGCGTTCCGTGGTGAATGTCTTTGCCAGTGGCTTCAGGCCTGTATTTCATCCAAGTGTGATTTCATGAGGGCGGTTAGTCGAAGGAGATAGTATGTATTATCAGCAGCTAAAACATCGTCACAGAGCCGAGCGAGGAAAATACCATCCAAACCTCAGTCTTCGCGTGCATCGTTCGTTAAGCTGGCTTCAACGCGCTGAGCAGGCCGAGGATTCAGACGGCCAATTCATCTTTCTCTGGATTGCCTTCAACTCTGCTCATGCCACGGAGATAGTCGAGCAATACCGCTCCTCCGAACAATCGTCGTTCCGAAGCTTTCTCGAAAAGCTGTCAGTTTTGGATACGAGCCGTCACCTCCAAGAATTGACCTGGACAGAGTTCCCCAAAAGCATCCGGGTGTTATTGAACAACCGCTATGTTTTTCAGAGCTTTTGGGATTTTCAAAACGATAAACTCACCCAGGAAGAATGGGAGGGCCAGTTCGAAAGAGCGAAAATTGCAGCCCGGACTGCCTTGGGCAAGCAGGATACTCCGACGGTATTAGGCATTGCCCTGAGCCGGATTTATACCCTCCGAAACCAGTTATTCCCCGGACCTTGCCGGGAATTATGAACATCGAGGATCCAGTCTGTGCAATCGCTTTTGTTCTGAGTTCCGGTCGGACCTTTGGGCTCACTACAGTGCGTGCCCGGAATCGTCTGCTCGAAGTTAGTAACTTGTTGAAGGTGGATGCTCAGGAGCCGGAACCAAGCAGTCTTGTTGAATGGGTGGAGCTTTACCCATCAAACGATAATCGAGTTCAGTACGTGTTTTGCGGCGAGTCGCTGAAGACAGCAGACGATTTCTATGCTGGACTGTCAGGGGCTGATTCATCGGAGTTGCAAGCCTTTCTCTGTTCAGCGGATCTGACTGGACTATTTAGTGAGTTGGAAAGCTATCGGGAACTTGCCAGAGAACGCAATTTTCGTATTCTGGAGGTGCCGTTGAAATGGCGATCCCGCCTCACCGAATGGGCAGAATCATTCTCTGAGGTATGCCACGAAGACCAATTTATTAATCGTATGCTAAAACAGCCCGGGCTTCGAAAAGACGAGTCCCGGTGGCACGATCTAGTCCGCTGGGCTTTTTATGAGGAGAAACCAAAGCTTCTTGACGCCAGCCAGTTTGGCCCGTGGCTTCGCCTTCGGCACGTTATCCCTAAGTTGTATCGTCTGGTCGGGCCGATCGCGCCGAACCTTGGCATTCTCTGTCGCTGTGACAGAGAGCTTCGTCGGGCAGAGATGCGCAATCTCCCGAAAATCGGCGAATACAGCCGTGTTGTTCTCCATCATCCTGCCCTGGGCTTTAGTGTCGTTCGGTTTGACCAAAAAGATTTACTGGGAACCAGCCGCAGCTGGATTGCAATCGACAACGAAGGTAGACCGCTGAGAAAGGGAGCGAATATAACGGATCAAAGCATTCAAGACGCAGCAGACCGGGTTTTATCCGCCATCAATGTAAAAGTAAAAAGTTGGGCATTGTATTCCGACAGCGCCCAGTGGGCTGAATACACGATGGGCGAGTCTGATGAGCGGCAAGAACACCTGTTGGTGCTCGATGATTTTCCACATCGGTATGTAAATAATCCCCACTATGACGTAGACAATGTGCTGCTGCATATTCGCACATCGATACACTATTCACGTGATGGGCTTCGATGCCTCGTAGTTGATGAACTTCAAAGCGACTGGTTGCAAAAAAGATCGGACCAGTGTCAGGAATATCTCGACGGAAATGATAAAGCGCAATCCATGCCTTGGTCGTCAGCCTGGTATGAGCTCGGCTTGAAGGTCATTCTGCAACTGGCAGTCAAAGGCCAGATCGACGCAATCGTTATTGCGAATTCTGGCATGCAAAAAGCGCTCTACGGCAGCTATTTCACCGAAGGTGGGAAAGGGTTTTACGACAACATATTACCCAGGAAACTGGCCAAGCTGATTAAGCCATGGGGTTTATCCCAAACGGTTAAAAAGTTGGCTATCAGCGAACGTCCTGTGACAGTTCTACGGACAGAAGAGGGGCTTTATGAAGTCCTAGGCCCTGGAAGTAACTCTGTCCTGGCCATGTGCTTTTCGTTACCTGAAGCGAGAAAGGTGATCGCAATGTCTGAGCTAATGCGAGATGGCCCTGAGGCGCCTGCGTTTCTGATTAATGAAGAGTTCAGGGTAGACGTTGTTTCCAAAGGTCTGATGATTTTTGGGTAGCGGATCAGATCCGAAGAACGCCTGTTTTGTGAGAGAATGCCTGTGGACCTATACGCCCTAAAAAGCCTTGCAGGTCGCCTTAAATAATTGTGTGTTGAAGGCGTTGGGATAGTCTGATGCAAAATAAATCTTCCCCGGCCAGGAGTACCTCTGTCCGCGCCTAGCTGTTGCTATGTAATTCCAAAAGTCCGGTGTGGCGTTCTCGCTTCCCGGGTCAATCCAGAGAGCAGGTAGAGAGCAGTGATATTTCCTGGGTTGTCTATGACAGATAGTCCATTACAGCTGAGTAAATAACTGAGAATGTGCCACACCACGGGGTTAACTTCTTTGGCAGGGGGCGCTTTCCTGCTAACAATCAGCATCCGAAACTTCTCACTCCTGGCCGGGGTCAATTGGGCGTATCGCCTGTGACAGCATGGAGATCTTTGACTGTATTGCCGGAACTAGGTGTGACACTTTGAACATTTACTCTTAGTAATTACATGGATAACTGTCACACCGGGAGGCGAAACAATGGTTTTTGGGAAGTCCCTGATTGTCGGGCAAGAACTCCAAACATTCTCATGGATAGGGCATTTTGAAACATTCTCGGCCACGAAGATGTTAGAAGGATAGCATCGTTGCCAATCAGGAATGTATAACCTTTGAGCGCCAGTGCGGTGGTCGTGTGCAGTCGCGAAAACTATATAGCTGGATTTTATTGAGCAGATTTGGCTAGGCCATCCGTTGGCCTGACTATTACATCAGCCAATGGGCGGGAATCTATTGAGTCGCTGAGTCCGTCGATATTGGTTACGCCGATCGGCTACTTCTGTCAATTCCTCATAGGAATCTCTGCATAGTCGATAGACTCGCGTTTGAGGATTTCCTTTTGTACATGACTCCCGAGGTTCAGGGCTGCAATTAGGTTTTCGCTCAGTCTTACCCCTGATTTTTAGGTTCATTCGGCCCAAAATAGCGTTAATCTCCTTTATGCCATCGCGGCGTTTTCTCGGCATCGACGTGGATATTCCCAGAAAATCGCAAAGCACGTTTTTCATCCAGACTCTCTCAATGACGGCCCGTGCGGAGTTTTTATCGACTCCCTTTATCAAATCAATATCCGAAAAAATCCATTGCAGCAGTGTCGCGGTCGCGATTGGGTAATCACGGCAAATGACCGACCGAGCTGAAGTGGGGTACTGAGGCACGATTCCCCGGAAATAATTAAAAAAATCGATTCGATTGATGCCACGGCCTCTGTCCCACAGTCGGATGAGTTCTGGTGTTAGTGTGTCAGCACCAACACCCAGCTCTGTCCGCAAATTATGCGCCTCCAAAATCAGGTTTTGGGTTTCTGTTCGATCACGTTTCGATTTGAGTGCTCTGGCCTCGTTATCTCCAATAACTGGGGCCTGTATCAAGGCGGTTTCGTGCCGTGCCTCAATCTCTAACGCAACATTGTTGGTATTTACGGGTGTTTGGTCCGATCTGTTTTGGTGGAGGGTCCAGCCTGCCGAATCCAGTTGCCAGATGAGCCCTGCGGCAAAATCGCTGCGGGCCTGAACATTCTTAGTGCGAATCTCTGCTACGAACTGGTCAAACGACGTCAGGTTGGCGAGAGTTCCCTCTAAATTCGACGCTGTGGTGGCAGCGGTGAGCAGCTGTTCGGTGCTCAGATTTTTGCCATGGTGTGACTTGTTCGGTCGAATACCTATGACGTAGCGGTTGATGTAACGCACCCGACAAATTTGCTGGGTGGCCTCTGCGGGAGTTGTGGTAAATCCGCCTCCAACATACAAACCTAAGGTGAATTTTGCCTCTTCTGGCGTATTCTTATGCTCGATAGAGATCCCGGATCCAATGACTGGGGAGGCAATCACGACATCGTAATTTAGGCTTTCAGCCTCGGCGTTGCCCAAAAACTTCCGCTGGGCGCAGTTGTGTTTATTGTCCGCGTAGATTGCTAACGTTCGATATCCGGCATTCACGAAGATTTTTTCGAGCCTTTCCGTCGAGGTTTTGGCCTCTGCTGCAATCCAGACTCGACCTCCGGAAGCCAATTCAGCTAGCCCATGACCAGCGATATAATTTTCCGAATTTTCTCCATAATGGTACTCAGCGACAATGCTTGCATCGTCAGGATCCGGTACGTCTATGATTCGAAATCTTTCGCCGGGGCGACAGGATTCTAAAAATTTTATGGTTCGGTCATCCACGTTTGCGTCGGCGACGACGACACAGGACGCTGCGCGCACTAACGCTCTCAAGCGTTCATAAACCTGATGGTGTGATGCGTTCGCAGTACAACAGTACTGGTCAGATTCCAGAAATTGCAGCACCTGGGACACCTCGTCTATGAACACCATTGCCGCAGCATCGACGATTGTCTTAAATTCAGGTTTGGTAATTGAGGGCAAGCACACAGCGAGCCCACGGGAATTATTTCTGTCGTATTGTGAGTGATCCGTGTAGCAGTCCACCTCAAGTCGATGTGAGAGCTCGGTGGTTAGGCTAACACGGTGACAAATAGCCAAAAAACGACTGTTTGATTTCTTGGAATGACGGGCAAACGGTCGCCCAATAAACTGCGTTTTACCGATGCCCTTCGGCCCAAAAATAATTATGACACCATGCCACCCATCATCGCTGATGGTCGGAAGACCTGAAGCATAGACCTCGTGGCGATGGGCAGAGGTTGCTATCGATGAGAGAGATACGGGGGCCAGTGAATCTTCACGACGGCGATCAAGTTTCCGCGTCAGACTGCCAATGATGCGGTCCATCGTCAGGGGATGAACAGTCGGCGTTACTATGGCTGTTTCGATTGTTTGTCTCAAACCATGCAAACTCATCTGCACCGGGACCCGAGGGAATAACCGCAGAGCGATGCTCCGAGCGAGGGATGCTGAATATCTGGGATCCTTAGCCTCCGATAGTTGTTTGAGCCAGTCCTCTCGCTGTCCCCCCGATAGCTCAATATGCTCTAGTTGATGTTCGTGGAAAACCGGTGCACTGGAAATGGATGGCCGCGAGAAGATTTCGCGCGTTCCTTCAATACCTACTCCATGAAAACTCGATCCAGGCTTAGACAGGAAAAATGGCAACCCCGCGTCCATCGCAAAATGCATAGCGGATTTGTGAAATCGGTTGAGCCCTGAGAATTCAGAAGCCGTTGGATCTGGACCATTTGCATCCACAGCAACACAATCGTTTGGTTGCGGCACAAGGGTATCAATAACTGATTTCAGCCTATCGGGGGCCCAACAGACAATAATGGTGCGTCCGGTCGCCCTCCATAGTGTAAAAGCGCTCGCGTAGTCTGTGCAGAATATTCTGCCATCTGCCCGACCAAAAATCCTTGAGTAGCAAGCACTTTTTCCAATCAAATGCGCACATTGACCGTCCTTACTAATTAGCATCAGATCAACAAGATTTCTGCTATCACCGTTGAACAGCGGCACGAGGAGGTCACACTGATCGTTGGTCATCCTGAAATCGAGGTCATGAGGGTCGATGCCCATAACCTGAAGATAGAAATGGTCAGCTTTACTGAGCGGAGTGTGCCCTCCGCGCCAGCAGCGCTGAAGCTGCGTGCTGGCCGTCACGTTTGGCGAGACAGTGGCGGAATTTGAGTAGTTGGACATCAATTAACTGCTCCTTTCTTGAGTGGAGCATTCAGAGTAAAAAAACGAGACCCGTGCCAGTTTTTTCTAATTCTCTGTTTTTTTGAATTAGAGCCTAAAAGATGATTTATCTAGGACCAACGAGGGTAGATCCAGAGCAGAGACAGGCACCACGGCTTTGGAGTAGTTGGATCAGATCTGAAGGAGCAGACCAAAGCTATAGGGCGACGAGGGTATGCTTCAGGCGGAAAACGCCCTGAGTAAAGTTTGCCTTTCATGCCAGCTTTCGATGGTAAACGTTCATTCCACTACGTAGTTGATCTTTTTACTTCACGTTATGTAGTGGTCTAAGTAGACCCGGCAAGACCTTGTACTGCTTCTTGCCATCGTCACCCAGCACAATCACACTTTTACGGTTGAGTTTGGTGACGATTCCTGGCTCAGGACCTTCCCGACCCTTCAGTCCCACTAGTAATTGACACAGGGCGTGCAGGGTTTCCGGCTCTTGAAGTTCATCGATGCGCTGGCAGATATATTGATTCAGCTCCAGCAACTGATCGATGCTCTTATCGTCAATGCGCATGGCTGAGCGGCCTCCGGCTGGCCGAACTCCTTGTCAGGGTGTCGCGGATCGATCAGAGATCTCACTGGCTTGTCCAAGAATCGCAACTTCCAGAGTCTAGGTGCCAGATCCGCCACCTCTCTAGCCGGATGCTGGCTGATACGTTGAAAACCGCCGGTTTTTGAAGACGGATGTACGTGTGCCGGGCTCACCCATGGCCATCCAAGTGGTTATCTGGCCGGTGGTGTGCTGGCGGTTGTAATCTTTGAGTTATTGAATGGCCAGGCACTTTCAGAGGCCCTGAGTACTGCCGAAGCGCTACTGGAGGCGGCATTAGGGCATGAGGAGACTTTGAGTGCGTTGGATAGAGCGATGAAGTTCAGTCAGTCTGGAAAGCCACAGGTGGGTCAAAAGCGATTGCCATTGACATCTGGGTGGCCGAGGAGGCTTTGGCTATTTTTATGTATTGCGTGCTGGTGGCTAAAACCTTTAAGCAGGACGTTGTGCTGGTGATAAATCGTGATGGCGATTCGGACTCCAGGGGCGCGATTACCGGCAATATTCCTGACGCTATGCTCGGAACGAGCGACATTCAACAACGGTGGTTGGGACTTTTGGAACTCCAGTAGGTTATTGAAGCCGCGGCCTCAGATTTGTGGGCTTGCAAGGCGTGGCATTCCTGCAAGGATGATGAACGGCTTTGGAACCGAGACCCGGGGTATTAAGGGAGTTTTGCACGCCCGCGAACGGAGGTCATTCGTTACGTGCTGCCAGTGTTTTTCGGCACCGCTGGCTGGCTGCTTTTCTTCAGCATACACAAAACCTGGAGAGGTTTGGTCACATCTTCGCGCTTGAGTTCCTGGTAAACCCTCGTCCAGTCAGGCACCTGATAGCGTGAAGATGAGGTGGGATCGGAGCCGGGATAGAACATGGCCGCCAGGCGGCCATCGTCCAGATCCTCTGGCAATGGCCAGGTAATCTCTAAGGCATCGGCCCGAGACAAGAGCTTTTGGATGGCTCCGATCCCCAAAAAAGAAATCAGAGTAGCAAGCGGTTTAATCACAATGCGTTAAGAAAGATTCTGGTTGAACGTGAACACGGATTCCGGGAATGGGTGTTCATGATGGGCCGGAATACGCAGAGGTAGCCCCCGGACGGATAAACTATGCCCAAACACCACCTCACCCAGCCTTAATCCCCTTCAATATCGGGGTAGCCCTCAGACTCAAAAAGCCATGGGCCAGGAAGTAACAGTACCGTCTTAATCCCCTTCAATATCGGGGTAGCCCTCAGACATTGAGACTGTCATTGGTAAGCTGGCAGTAAAGTCTTAATCCCCTTCAATATCGGGGTAGCCCTCAGACTTATCCAATGCTGCTTACTCTGTGCTTAGGTGGTCTTAATCCCCTTCAATATCGGGGTAGCCCTCAGACGACAGCCAACGGCTAACACACCACCACTTAGTCTTAATCCCCTTCAATATCGGGGTAGCCCTCAGACAGACATAGACTCAGACGACGCAGTAACTCAATAGTCTTAATCCCCTTCAATATCGGGGTAGCCCTCAGACATACGCCGAGGAACTCGTCAACCAGGGCATCCTGTCTTAATCCCCTTCAATATCGGGGTAGCCCTCAGACTAAGTTACGCGCCTTTGCTTATCGCTGGGTGCTGTCTTAATCCCCTTCAATATCGGGGTAGCCCTCAGACCCTGGTCAGAAAAAAATAGCTCTAAAATCATAGAAGTAAGAGCCCAATTTCCTGACTGTTTTTTGATCACAAAGTTGCCTATAAAATGACCACATATATTTCTATTACACATCACATTATGCCTGCTCTCAATCGTTGTCGCTATTGGGTTTTCGGCGTTAAACGGCCAATTCCCCCCTTATATGAACGTAGGGCGGGTAGCCATTATCAAAAATGCCATCGATAAAAGGGCTGTTTCCCCACAACCGAATGGTGCCATGGTGTTGAAGGCGATAACCTCTAACGTCGTCCTTTCGCGGATCAATGAGCATCATGAGTTTTGTTTGCAGTCGGTCTAACTCCCCGGCATTGCCATACCACGCAAAAACAGACTCTTGAAGCGCATAGGCCTGCGTGCGCAGGAATTTATGGGTTCGTTGCAGTCGGCGTTTGCAGCGAATATCGTATGCAAGCAAATACCAGTAACTGGGGTTGTTCATGCTGCTTGTTCTGTAGTCTGGTCTAGCCTTTTAACTACCCAAAGCGCAGCGGCATCCAGGCTGCGCCGCCATTCTGATGATTGGGAATCCAAATCAGCATAGAAAATTTGACGGCCTGTTTTACCCAGCAGGCAGCGCCCTTCGCTATCAGAAAAATGTCGCTTGGTGAGTGCGCCGTCTATAAACAGGCTAGCAACCCAGGCTTCTACGTGGGGGCGCACTGGCTCCATCAGATCGCAGGCCAGCGACTGGCGGCCGTAAGCTGTGCGGTGATAAAAACCGAGGTGTGGATCAAGACCCCGTTTTTTTGCCTGGCGTACGGCATCCTGATAAACCAGTGTGTATGTCAGGGAAAGAGTGGCATTGACAGGGTCTTTGGGTGGCCTGCGTTCACGGCGGTTAAAGCCATAATGGTTGGGGATGACTGAACGCCAATATTCGAATACTTGTCGCTGAAGATTACCTTCAATGCCACGCAAGCTCTGTTCAGAATTACAAACGGATGCTTGCTGAATAGCTTGTGTTGTATTGGCTTGCGTCTGGCTGTGTTTGATGAGCCGGCTAATAGTGCGAAACTTATGTTGACATAGTGCCTTAGCGAATTGCAGCCGTTGATTTTCTTCGAGTTGCCAGGCGTATTGCTTACACCGGCGCTCCACCATTTTCTGCTGATCAGAAAATATTGAAAAACTGTGTTTTTCATAACGTTGATTGATAACGATAAGATCAATCCCCCGTTTATATAGTTGGCCGATCAACTGAGTAGTCAACTGGACGCTGTGCATACAAATCAACTGATCTATGCGGTTGAGCGGCAGTGTTCTCGGAGGGTTTCCTGGTACCCGAACGATCATGCAGTCGGTAGAGTATTCGAGTGTCACTTTATGTCGATCAATAACAATGCGGGTCATAATGGAATTCCCTTAAGAAATGACCAGAAAATCACCGGTGGGTGACAATGCGCCAGCCCCCAGTTGCCAGCAGCAGCTGCTACTTTGTAACTGAATGCACAGCAATCGATCACAGTCGGGGTTTAATAGATTTTTCAGCGATTCGATCAGCCTCAGTAGCTCTGCCGGATGAGCCGTAATCTCGAACACGGAATCTTGATAGCTGGCACTGCAAGCTCGAAGAAGGCGCAAGGCTTTTGTGCGATTGCCGTTGTCACTAATGTCATAGCCAATGAGATATATTGTGCGGGACATAGCAACCACCCCAGATCTGATTAACATAGTAAACAGGGTAAGCTCATGGGTGAGGTAGCCGTTGGCCGCCAAGCTTGCCAGCTGCGGGATATTGATGGGTGTGACGGGGTTCGTACAGCAATTTGATAGGGAGCATCTATATGAAAACGACACTTTTGTCAGTCATTGGAATGTCACCGGCAGTTATTACAGAAACGCTTTATGGATTGCACCGGCGTGGGGATGCATGGCCGGCGAGTATTAAGGTGATTACAACCACCGTGGGTGCGCGGAAATTAGCCCAGCAGTTAATTAACGCGAATCAGTTGCAAAAGCTGTGCAAAGAAATCGACAGGCCTGAAATTCCGTTTACAACCGCAGATATTCTTGTGGTGCCAGGGAGCGATGGCACTCCTGTGGCCGATGCAAGAAGCACAGAAGACCATGAAGCGCTTGCAAACTTTATCGTAACAACCGTGAGAGACTTGACTCGGATCGACAGCGTTCGCATACACGCATCCATAGCGGGCGGTCGAAAAACCATGACCTTTTACCTTGGCTATGCGATGAGTTTGTTCGGTCGCAGGTTCGACAGCATGTCGCATGTGTTGGTCAGCGATGGGTACGAAAATCACCCAGAGTTCTTTTTCCCGACAAGGTCGTCGCAGATGTTGCAGCTGAGTGACGGTCGAATGTTGGATGCCAGTGACGCAACAATTACTCTCGCGGATATTCCGTTTATACGTCAGCGGCACTTGGTCCCTCAGTTGTTAAAAGAGTTTCAGGAAACCGTCAATTTTCGGGAATTGGTAGAGCTGATTAACTTGGGTGAAGACCCCGCTGCGATCCGTTTAGGCATGCATACGCACAGTCGGCAGATCAAAATAACATCGCTATATGAACCCCAGCTTGCCGTGACTGTACAGGTCTCCAACCCCTGGCACTGGGCGTTGTATGTTCTGCTTGCCGAGGAGTCGATCTGCGACGCAACCGATAGGGGGAGCTATGGGCGGCCGCAATCCAGCAAAGCCGACGGAGCCCTTGCCGCTGAGATGGCGTTGAAGTTGGCGGCGCTGAATGGCCTTGGTCTATCGGGTAACTCGGTACCAGCTCTACTAACGGAGCTTATAGAGCAGGACGATCTGTGGAGCGATCATCCCAACTTGGAGCGGAGTCTTGTCGCTGTAAAAGAGAAGGGCGGCATAACAGGTGACTTGTTCAGCACCTATATCAACACGCTGCAGCGTGAGCTTGCAGGCAAACTACCTGCTAATCTTGTTTTGGTTATCGCGCCAGGTCAGACGTTTGATGAAAAAGGTGAGTTACTTGCGGTGACCGGCCGTATCAAAAATCGCGGTGCCGGTTATGGAATACCTTTGCCAGATGCAAAAGAACAAATCTGCTTTATGGCTGATTAAGCCGCGATGGCGATTACGGCGCTGCTGGGCGGCGCAAAGCCAGCAATCTGTTGATGTAATGCGTTGTAGCCCTCAAGCAACAGCAAATCGTTAAAATCCGTCGGTTTTGCGATCTGTGCTGCTAAGCTGAACGCAGGTACACGTATTATGTCCTCCAATTCACTGGCTATTCTGGCATTTTTTATGCCGACATTACCGACAGATACTTTCCACTGATCGTTGTCCGCTGCCAAAATAACGGGACCGTAGATGGATTGGCGCACTTTTTCCAAATTTCCTGCACAAAGAGCGGCGAAAATCGCACCTGGCCAGACCAGCGCGATGCTCATGGCCGTCGAGACGCCTTCGCAGATGATGGGTGGTAACGTCAAAGCACTTTTACTACGGGCACCGATTTTTACAAAACTGCCAGCCATCAGGCCGGCTTGGCGTACGTAATGACGTTTCTCGTCTCTATTACCCGTGTGGATTTGGTGATAGCCAACACGCCTCCCTGCTGACGTTTCCATAGGAAACAACAACCGATTGCCACCAACATTGCGGCCAGTAATCCGTGTAAGTGTTTGGTTATCCATATAGCCGCAGAATTTTTCCTGGGCCCAACAAAGCGTATTATCCAAGGATTGTCCTTGGCTGTAAGCGAAATAGAGCCGGTCGTCACGTTTTAGGCGAGCATGGTCGTCGATTACACTGGCATTTGTTAAGGCTGTTCGAACGGCCACAGCAGGGCGGTGGATAGAATCCTTTCCGTTTAATTTATGCACGTTCCCGCGCAGCCACTGTAGGCCATTAAACTTTGCAGTCATTCCGCCGTGCCTGAAGCTGTAGAACTGGAAAAAAGGCCATTTTACGCCATCGCGAGTGCGGTTGATGTGAAACAAAATAGACGCTTTTCCGCGATCCTTTGGCGTTAGCACAGGAACATTAGCGCCTGTCAGCAAAGTACCAGGTTCTGGCAGAGCCGCTAAAACAGCTGCTCCATCAATGCCGATTCTGAACGCGATCTCACAAATTTCACTGGCGGCACTTTCCAAAATCCGTCGGGTACTGTCGTCAAATTGTAAATAGCCCATGTGCTTACCCCCAGTGCCGAGTTGAATCCACAGGGTAAAGGGAATAATACGCTCCGTGAGCTAGCCAAATATGGCTGCAAACTATTCCGCTCTCATACCGGTAAAGTCGTTTGCAAGTTGGCGTATAACTCTATGCCGTCAGCGCATCAGTTCATTTTGGGTAAAAGAAGAGGGTGTTATGGTTGGTATTATTAGAATCATTTTTGGGCTTTTTCTGCTTGTTGGCGGTGCCAGCCTTGGCATTGCCTGGATCATTTTTTGTTTCGGTACGGTCATCGTGGGTATAGTGCTGCTGCTATTCGCGCCACTGGTTTTGATCGCGCCACTGTTTTTCTTCGTCGCCTTGGGCATGGGCACGATCAACGCAGGGTTAGAACAGTTCAAATGACCAGCGCAAAGCTCCATCAGGTAAGGTCTAAGCCGGTCCGTCACCTGCTTTCTGCCTGGGTGAATTTTTGCCACGGTGAAACGACAAATAATCATATTTTTGGGAGTTAAAAATTGGATATTCAACTTTGCATTGTGTCGGGCCAACCATTGGCAAATTTGATTCCAGTGCTCCAGTTTCGTCCTGAGCGAGTGGCTTTGGTTGTGTCGACGGCAATGAAAGATGCGGCTGACCAGTTCGTGGGCACACTCAAATCGGTTGGATGGACTGAGCAGTATATCGACCGGTTTGAAGAATTGCCGTCAGAGAACTACGGGCGACTGGTTGATTTTGCCATGGAGGTTCACGAAAAGCTGACCACGACCTATCCAGATGTTCGTATTGTTTATAATGCCACCGGCGGCAATAAGCTTATGGCTCTGGCTTTCAGCCAGTGGTTCGGTTCAGGTGATCAGCACGATATGATTTACTCTGATACAGCCAACCGTCGCATTGAACACTTGGTTGCGGGGCGCGAGTCGTCCGAGCCGATGGCGTCTGTACTCGACTTAGGCGTGTACCTGACAGCGCAGAACAAGACCGTTCGGAGCCGCCAGGACACCGATGAGAAATGGCTGGAAAAAGCGCAACTAAGAAAAGCTGCCACCCGTTTTCTTGCAGAAAATGCAGAAAAAGTGGGTGGCCTGGTGGCTCTGTTTAACAAATGGTATGCACCGGATAACCAGGGAAGTGCTGCTCCGAACGTGCTGCGACTTGAACATCCTCCCCGGGGCGACTGGCGAAAGGCTTTGGAGCTTCTAGAACAGGGGCAGGTACTTGAGCAAGGCGACTCGGCACAGGAATGGTTTCCTCGCAGTTCGGATACCGCTGTTTATCTCAGTGGCGCGTGGCTAGAGGAATTTGTTTGGCATACCGCAAAGGACGCTGGGGCAGGGGATGTCGGGTTGAGCGTCACGGTGACGGATAATGCGGACACCAAGCACGATATCCGCAACGAAATGGACGTGGTGGTCGTCCATAATAATCGCTTGCTTATGATTGAGTGCAAAACGGGTAACCTTGCCCGTGACCGGAAAGACGAAGACATTATTTACAAGCTCGACAGTCTGACTGATCAGGCCGGCGGCTTATTTGGAGCCGGCGCACTGGTGTCATTTAGGCCGCTGGATTACAGCAACAAAAAAGGGCGGAAAGTGAATGTTCGTGCCAGGGCCGGCAGTGTGAGTTTGCTCACCTGTGAAGCTGGTGAATTATCCGACCTCAAGATACTTTTTCGTAACTGGGTGGCGCGGGGAGAGTGGGTGAATACTCCTTGATTCACGGCAAGATGAACAGCGCGCCGGCCCCCATTAAACACATCTTGCTGTGTGTGACAGGCATGTCCCCGCAAGTAGTGACAGAGACCCTCTATGCCATCCATAGAGATGGTCGGCCATGGCCTGATGAAGTCCAAGTTATTACGACAACGGTCGGGGCCCGGCAGGTCTACGATGGTTTGATTACGCGTAGTCACCTCCAGCGACTGTGTGAAGATTATGGTCTGCCTGTCCCCATATTCGGTGACGCTCAGATACTGACGGTACCAGGGGCGACAGGCGTGCCTGTCGATGATGCCCGAACACTCTCAGACCACGAGGCGCTAGCCGATTTTATTACTCGCACAGTGTATGAATTGACTCTCCCTCCCACTCACGGTGGATCGAAGGTGAGATTGCATGCCTCGTTAGCCGGGGGCCGTAAAACCATGACCTTTTACCTCGGTTATGCCATGAGCCTCTTCGCCCGTCATGAGGACTGTCTTAGCCATGTGCTGGTCAACGCTCCGTACGAAGGGCAACCAGAGTTTTACTATCCCACGCCCGCCTCCCGGCACTTCCAAGGTCGTAACGGTGATCAGCTCGATGCGGTTGACGCCGATGTGATCTTGGCTGATATCCCGTTTATCCGACATCGCGACTATTTGCCCGGTCGTTTTCATCATCTGCACGGTTCTATTAGTTTCAGATCGTTAATAGAGCTGATAAACCTTGGGCAGCGACCGGAGTGTGTCCAAGTCGCCCTGGATGACGTCAACCAATCTCTGATCATCAGCAGGGATGGCATCGGCAACGTTGCCGAAGTTCCCATGACACCCGCTAATTACGTCGCCTATCGAATGGTTATCCGGCTCAACCAAATCGACAGTGGCGTGATTCGTCTCCCTGCGGCCCGGATACCTGATACCGACTTGGCCAGGTCATTCATTGAGGATATTTGCGAGGTGGTGGGTCTTGCATTTGACTCGGAGGCAACGCTAACGCAGTTGATAGACAAACTTGCGGACAGGAATGAGCTTGTGCCAACGGGTATTGCCAGCCGAACGCTCGATTCATTGCGGGTTGGGATGCGCCGGTCGTTTTTTTCAGAGCGGCTAAACGAAATTCGATCCGTTTTGCATGACTATTTACCTGAGAGACTCCAGAAGCTGCTAGAAGTTAGGCCTCTGTATTTAAACGGGCGCAAGGCCATCCAAAGCGAGTTGGACAGAGAAGGCATTCAAACCATCAAAGGCGGTGCATATTGCACGATGCTTGATCCAGAGCAGTTTCAGATCAACCGCAGTCTAGATCTGATGCTCGGCGTTCAGTACGTCCGAGACAAAAGCCCCAATTCATAGGGGAGCTTCGACAACTCGCCGAAGCTTAGAACCAGTCCTTCGGGCAACCTCTGTTGCAGGCACAAGACTAGTGCTTGGTCGCTAGGCAGAAGCGCTATTTGTTGGCGGTTGAATGCAACAGGTTGCCCCAAAATTCCTGTCAACAATAGCGCAGAGCCCTCGTGGCCGATGGCACTGACAAAACCGTCTGCAACAATCAATCGGGCCTTTGCCGCACTGACCGGCCCTTCGAATTCATAGCGACCAAACCCCGGCAGCACCGGCGAATTCAATAAGTAAAGATTGCTCATAAACAGTCAGGCACGCCAAAATATATTTGAAGAAATGTATTTAAGCATCATAAAGCTGACTTGTGCCGTTGCCATATTTGGGAAGGCAAATGACTTTGAACTCAACTTTTCAGCGGGGCCTCTCCGTGAGCCTGTGGGGCGTGAGCAGCTAACACCGCTTTGATTCATTTCATCGCCGGGGTAGTCCTCGGACGTTGCGTATCACAATGTAGTGGTCAACTGATCTCAGACAGCTTTAATCCCCTCCAATATCGGGGCAGTCCTCAGACATCATTACGTCCGGTACGCCGAAGAGTATGCGTCTTAATCCCCTCCAACATCGGGGCAGTCCTCAGACCTACTAGCCTCACGCGGGACCGCTACTGATGAGTCTTAATCCCCTCCAATATCGGGGCAGTCCTCAAACCCAATCAACAGAGTACTCCCATGTTCACAGCTGTCTTAATCCCCTCCAATATCGGGGCAGTCCTCAAACTCACTGTCCGACTTTAGTGCGCTTACACCAGCGTCTTAATCCCCTCCAATATCGGGGCAGTCCTCAAACCCTAAAGGCGCTGATCAAAGACAATGCGAAAAAGTCTTAATCCCCTCCAATATCGGGGCAGTCCTCAAACCCATTAAAAAGGTAATATCATGAACGTATCAATGTCTTAATCCCCTCCAATATCGGGGCAGTCCTCAAACCTTATGTTCAAGATGTTCGCTACTATCTTCGCGTCTTAATCCCCTCCAATATCGGGGCAGTCCTCAAACTCCAAGGTTAAAAAATTAGCACTAAAATCAGTTGGATAAAAGGTCTGATTTACTGATCGTTTTTTAATCACAGAGTTGGCTAATATTTGAACGATTTTTGGTGTTGAATCCATATGTAATAAAGTCTGCACTTCAGAATGCTTTGTAATCAAGACCTCGCCAAGAAGTGTGTTCAGTACCTGGCTAGCATTTAATTAGTGACTTTTTGGCGATTGGATACAAACATCAACTTATCTGATTATGACCGTCATCCATGATAATGATCATTCTTGGCTTAGTGATTTGGTCTCCGTGGCTCACAAGCTTGGCAACACCCCCAGCCACTGGGTTTCTTCATAAAGTGCTCTCCGTTGTTCACAGGCGGAGAGCACAATGCAAAAACAGATGCTGGTATTGGCAAAGTCCTTCAAAGGGGGTGATTTCTGTATTGCCGGTGTAGAAGTGGGCAATTCAGTAAATGGTACCCAGGTTCTGAAAAGAAACTGGTTGCGCCCAGTGTCGGCCAATAGCAGTAATGAGTGCATAGGCCCTATCCCTAAGGGAGCCTGCGAGGACTTTCGCGTGGGGGATGTTGTACAACTGGATCTCGTAGCGCCACGTCCAATTATTGCTCAGCCTGAAAACTGGCTCTGGCGGGAAAGCAATATCCGCCTCACCCGCAGCAACGTGAATCCGCAGGTACTGCGGCCATTCGCCAACAGTGTAGAGCCCATCTGGTTTGATCCTGCGACAGAGCGGGATGATCAGATCTCGACGAGCTATGCCAAAAGCCAAGAAATCGACAGCTCGTTGATGCTGGTGGCCCCGCAGAATTTGGTGTTCACGTTGGAGCTGTCTCGAACAGCCAAAGGGCTTCGCAAACGGATTTTTGCGTCCTTTGTACATCAAGGGCAAGCCTTTCAGCGCATCCCGGTGACAGACCCTTCGGTCTGTGCCGTGTTCTGCAATCAATTCCCGTCTGTGCCGGGCACCGTGGTTCAGAAGACGCTGAACCACAACGACAACTACTGGCTCACTCTCAGTTTGTCTCTGGAGTTTGGTACACCCGCACACCATTATGTTTTGGTGGCGGCTGTCATTGATCATACTGGCTATCTGAACAGGGCATATGGATGAACACCTACACTATTGGCTTTACTCAGAAAAAAGCTGAAGAGTTCTTTGGAATGCTGCGCAAGGCGCAGATCAAAACCCTCATTGATGTTCGGCTGAACAACGTTTCGCAGCTTGCGGCCTTTGCCAAGCGTGATGATTTGGCCTTCTTTCTCAGAGAACTTTGCAACGCAGATTACTGGCATCTGCCAGAATTGGCGCCTACC
>Ga0307957_1000284_pt1 | contig 30409 bp, 24 predicted proteins | sample OrgLakmetagen490_FD_201830 | JGI IMG/M metagenome (GOLD analysis project Ga0307957, IMG submission 201830) | Saline water microbial communities from Organic Lake, Antarctica - #490 | ecosystem: Environmental > Aquatic > Non-marine Saline and Alkaline > Saline | place: Antarctica: Organic Lake... | reverse complement strand
TCGATACATTGATCGACTATGCCAAGACAAAAGTGGGTCACCAATATGACCTGAAGAACATCATCGACCTGCTGCGCTACCTGGTCCCAACGCCGCCGGTACCTCAACGCTGGCGCAGGCGTTTGATCGCGCTGGGCAGTGGTGATCCCACTCAGGCCATATGCTCGTCGCTTATCGCCAAGACGTTTCAGTCTGTCCGTTACCCCATCTTGCCGGTCGTCAAAAAGTCCCGGTACGGTGATCCAGCAATAGCTCGCCTGGGTGACGAGGTTCTGCACATCAGGCACCACAGTTTGTTCACCCCGCGAGACTTTGATGTGTCGCCATTTTTTGAAATTGTGAAGCCCCGACTGGCCGCCGGATTTGACCCTTATGCATTGATCTGGGCTGACACGATCGATAGGGAATCTCTGAACTGATCTTTTTTGAGTTGCTGCAGCCAGCGATGAGGGCCAACAGAATGCTGAGCTCAGTGAATGTGAGAGTTACTGTATCTCCAAAAAGTACCGCCATGCTTGTCCAGTGTGAGGGGCTAACTAAGGTGTGAAGGCGCCAAACGCATTCACCTCGACCTCGCCTTCACTGTAGCCCAGTGTCAACATATACGATTGGTTGTTCATCGTCATTTGCAGGGTATCCCAGTTTTGAAAGACGTTTTTATCGCCGCCGCGTGAAACATTGGCGTATTGCTCAATCGGCTGGCAGTTGGCGTCGATGATCGCATCGACCTTGAACAGGTTGTCAGACGCAAAGACATTGAAAGTTATCCCACCAAACGTTTCTCTGTTCTCGTTGAACAGCAGTGCGATGGGGGCGGTCTTGGTTTGACTCGCCGAAAGTACAGTTTTGTCACTGGTACCGACTTCCACAGTGCTTTTTCGGTCGGGTGGGAAGTCACTGAAATACCGATCAAAGCATCCCGTCGAAGTGGATGGCGCGGGCGCTTCAGTGGAAGCACCGGGTAGCCAGAGGTTCGGTTGTTCGGTTCTGGCATAGGCCAGAATACAGGCTACGCCCAGCACAATGAGAGGTAAACCAGCTCCCACAGACGAGACTTCAAGCGAGCCAATGGCAATTTTTCCGCCGGGCTTGTGGGGATAGCGCAACAGCACTATGCCACCAAATAGCAGCAATCCGATTCCGGCCATCAGCAAGATAACCATAAAGCACCTCCAGGGTTGTGCTTGGGGCTATGTTGTTTGTCAGAGTCACTGTAGCCCGTTTAAGGTGGGTGTCCACCCTGTGGCCAATGGCGAAGTCGATAGTTGGGCCGTCACGCCTCTGGGGCGACTTGTCTTGATTATTGTTCCTGATCAGTTCCCGAGAAGTGTCTGGGCAGACACGAGGAATGCGTATTCTCAGGATGCCAGGGCACTTGCTGTATGTCTTGAGGGGCTCGACAGCGGTCACTTCGAGTCTCTGAAGACCATCTGGTGTAGATCAGTGTTCAAGCTGTCGCTTGAACACGGTGAATGCATCGGTCGGCTGCTTATGCTTCAGGCTCTGCCACAGGCCACCATTGTTGTTGATAAAAGCGCTCAATCTCGCCGTCATCTGTCCAGCGCAACAGATACAACCATTCGTTATCGATCAGCTGGCGCACGCTGTCATGCTGAGCAGCTATGCGCTCGATAGGCTCTTTTGGTGCGGCAATATAAACCGATAAGCGTTGAGGTTGATGCATCCACTTCTCGCCATTGTGCAAAGATTGCATGGCCAGCCCGATGCGCAAGTCACCCCCGTTGCCTTCATATAGGCCGATGTGACCGCCGACTGCATTGTGCAAAACTTTGTTGCCGCTGCCATATTTCAGGTTGTCGGTGACGGAGGCATTGTATTGCATGTTGATCCAGTTGGTCACAATCATTGGTGCGGTCATGATCAGTTCGAGTACGGCAAATCCGTCGTCGTTTTGCCACTGGTAGTCATGCAGAAAACTACGGCCTTTCAAGTCTACCTGTCGAGTCCACGCCCTTGGTGCAACGATAAAAGCCGCGTTATTGGCCAGGCCCCACTCCGGTCGTACTTGTGACCAGTCATTGCTGCGCTTGATGTAGGCTTTATCCAGGGCTGCGTCAGTTGCTGCAGCCAGGGTCGGGTCTATTAACGCTATTCGCTCACGCTGTGAACCGCGAGTTGCAGCGAGTAGCCAATTGGTCACGGTTTCGCTGACAGGTTCATCAAAGCAACTAATGTGGTCAGTGGTGGTGATGTGCAGTGCAGCGACAAAGCGGGTTGTGTCCAGGATAGTGACACCAAGCTCAATAAGCGCGGCACGCACGTCCTTGTCATTCAGCAACTGAGCGAGTACGCGCACGTTGACTTCGCCGGTTTGTCCCCCGCACGCGCCACAGTCCAGTCCCGCAGCATGCAAGTTGTTGGTGGTGTGGCTGCCATGCCCAACCAGCAATACGGTGGGGGCAAAGTCGCGCAGCCCCATGGCGTTTAGAATGCCTTTGGCGAGTTCGGCTTTGTCACTCACAGTCAACTCTTGGTCACCAGTCTTTAGCGTCCAGTGTTGCTGGTGGCTTAAATGACTCATTGGGTTTTCGTCGCTTCTGGCAAAGAAGGCTTTCTTCAACATTTTGAAGGCATAGAGCCAGCCCATCGATTCCACCATGGAGAAGGATGACGGGGCCGCCTGCGTCCAGCTTTGCCAGCGCGCCGTTTGGTTCAAGCTTGCTGCTTTATCATCAGTGCGCCGGGTTTCAGTTGCCCGAATGGCGGGTTTGAGCAAGCCTGGTAGTTGCGGGCGCGATAGCTGGGTGTCGGCAGGTTGATATTCCAGGGGCAAGCCAAAAAAACCAGCAAAGCCGAAGGTTTGTATGTGCTCACTTTGTGATTCGAGCGCCCGACGCATCACTTCAGAGCGAACATCAATGCAAAATGCCGCCTGGAGCTTCGGTTTGGCAATCGTTTGCTGCTGTGCCGCTAAAAGCTGTTTGTTCAGTCGATGTTGGTAGCTGAATTCCGCTGCTTTGGCCCATACCCACATTGGTTTGTTCGTATCCTCAGCTTGAATAAGTAAGTGTGGCAACTGATCCTTTTCCCGTGCCCATAGAGTGCCCAGACGTTCAAAAGACTTGGGATGTTTTGCTTGCATAAAACGCCAAATGGTCAGTTCCCAGGCCATTCGAATGGCCAGCAACTGCAGCATGTCATCATGCGGTTTATCGTGCAGATTGCCTTGCCAGCGCAAGTAGGCCACCCAGGATGCCCAACCGTTGATATCCAAAAGCAATGCATGCGCATAAGGCTCAAGCTCTTCATCAGCCAGTGTTAACGAAGTGATGCATTGCGCCAGAAGCGTTTCTGCATCGCCCGGTAATTGCTGAAAATACTCGTGAAACCCGGGCTCATCCAGGATAATGCTGATGCCCTGGTCGCGACGTGTCACTTCGAGCCAGTGGCGATACAGGTCCGGTCGTCCCTTGATGTTGCCACTGCGCAGCATCGGATGCAGCTTCTGATAATGAGCCGCGCAAAACTGGCTGATTTGATGGGTGATTTCATCGCGCCACGCTATCGTGTGCGGGTCGCGGTCGCTGTCCAGCAGATCGGACAGATTATGCCATTGAGGCACATTAGTAGAATGCTCAAGTTCGTTTTCGAGCTCCTGAACCGACTTTGTGACTTTTTGCTCTGTTGCCGCCTGTAACAAAGATGCCCGGCTAATATCTCCGCTTTTATAGAGCCCCAGATAGTACTCTTTTGGCATCAGTAACCGGGCGCCTGTCAACGTTGACAGTCTGGCAGCAACCCGTTCGATCGGCTCGTCACGCATTTCCCAAAAAGGGTTGACGGCAATCATCTGATCGAGCGGCCAGGTAGGCGCGATTCTTACGCCCGCTGCGATTAGCAAAGACTTCTGCTGTTCAGTTAACTGACTTTCATAGGTAAAGGCTGTGGCAGCAGTCATACTAAAGCTCCTTCGTTAACGGTTTTTTGAATGTGTTTAATGTCTTGGGGTTGGCGTGAGCAGGCAATCTGACTGGCCAGATTTTAAGCGTCAGACGCGTGAGCCATTCGTCAAGATAAAGCCCGGCGAACAGGATCATGGACAGCCGCTGCATAGCCGGGCTATCGGCCTGGAAGCGCAGAAACCAGCTCAGGGCAAACAGGGTGATGAATAGCAGCATCGCCCAAATATCGGCCAGGCTCAGGGCGCTGACTCTTAAGCTTTGGTCAATCGGTAATAGCACGCCCAATGCCGATTTGAAGACGCTATAGCTTGCGACAAGTAGCAAGGCCAGCCCGACAAACGGCCAGATACTCGATTTGAACGTGCCCCCGTGGCGTTGAGCAATGAGCATGGTTAGCGCCAACGCGAGTAGTAACCATATGCTCCAGACACCCTCATACCCTGACAAATACACTGCACCGACAACCATAATCGACGATGCGCCCATGGCTAACAGCCAGGTTGAGACGGATGGCACGCCAGACGGGGCTAAACGGCGACGGATACTATCGTTGACTGCGTTTCCGGCATTGAGGAATGAGTAGGCTTTGTAGGCCGAATGAGTTAGCAAGTGCAGCAATGCCAGCTCGTACAAACCCAGTGCACATTCGAGCAACATCAAACCCATCTGAGCGCTGGTAGACCAGGCCATGCGCACTTTTAAGCTGATGCGCGTGGTCATCACCAGTGCACTAACGACCGTGGTAAAACCGGCCACAATAAGCACCAGCCACTGGGCGGCAGCCACTTGCATGAACAACGGCGCAAACAAGATCAGTAAGAAACCGCCAAGGTTTATAACACCAGCGTGTAGGAGTGCGCTGACTGGTGTCGGAGCCTCTACTACTTGAACTAGCCAGCCATGAACGGGCAGCTGGGCGCACTTGATCAGTGCTGTCATTGCGATCAGCACGGCCGCAATCTGGTCAGCTGTGGACAGCTCCAATGCTGCGTTTGAAGCAACTTGATTGAAGTGGAACATCAGTTCGCTGATCAACAACGTGCCGTGTTGTTGGTATAGAAGCACAACGGCAACGAGCAGCAATGATTCGGCCGTACGTGCCAGCAGGAACTTTTTGTGAGCCGCCAAGGTGGCTCTTGGACGGTCAGGGTAGAACGTCAGCAGTTTGTGCAGAGAGAGGCTGATCGACACCCACCCCAGCCAGAACACGACCAGATGGTTGCTGATGATAACCAACGATACCGCGGCGAGCGTATTCAATAACCAGCGCCAATAAGTGCCGACGCGCTGCTCACCAGCCATGTAGTTGCGTGAAAACGCGATCAGGATGACACTCATGAACACTATCAGCCCCATCATGATGAGGCTGAGATTCGATACACTGATGTAGTGAGCCATTCCATCAGCTGCAGGCAAGGTCAAGTTGCTGATTACTGCCGCCATAAATACGGACACTAATAAGAAAGCTAACCTCAACAAAACGTGACCCACGTTTTTGACCGGTGCTATGCCCGCCCACCAGCCGCCTGCGGCGAGGCCGACCGGAATGCTTATTAATAAAATTGACGTTAACCACATACTAATCAGTGCCCTTAATAAAGTTCGGGGGAGTATCGCAAGCATAGAGTGATTTAAAAAATATATATAAACTTACCTGACGTTCTGTTTTAGTTAACAGTTAAGCTAAAGGAAATAAGCCGACTATTGATTATGAAAAGAATATAGCTCCGGGCTATAGGCTTGGGGTGGGTGTCCATACTGAGCGTACTTATTCGCTGCTCAAACAGATTGGCCACGCAAACCGCCCACATAGCGCCGACACCAGTACCAGCCTGCCAAAGCGATCATCGCGCTGCCTAGCCCCTGGCCAATCAGCGCTCCCGGTGCACCGAACCAACGCGCTCCCGCCCACACGAAAGGGACGGTAAATACGGTAGCCTTAAGTACATTAAACAGCGTTGAGGTTTTGGGCGCGCCCAAATTATTGAACAGAGCGTTGGTCACAAAAGTGATGCCGTTGAATACGAAAATGGCACTCAACCCCAGCGTGAACCAGCGAATCAACTCCGCAGCTTGAGGTGAGGCCTGAAAAGCCCAGACGATCGGTTCTGTCAGCGCCGCCAGGGCCAAACACACCACCAGGCAATAGCGAAACACGAAGCGGACAGATTCAGTAAGCACCGCTGAGACTCTATCGTGATAGCCAGCACCCCAATTCTGACCCGCGATGGGTCCTACCGCGCCAGACAAGGCAAACAATGCCACGAAGGCTACTTGCTGCAAGCGGGTGATAATGGCCAGGCCAGCCACGGCCGAATCGCCGTACTGGGCCATGGTGGCAGTGACAAATGCCAGTCCAATAGGCGTGGCAAGGTTGGTGAGCACGGAAGGCACGGCAATACTGCTGATCGTTGTGAAGTCTCGCCGCACTTCTGCTGGTTTGGGCCGGGATAGCAGGCCGTATTTGTACAGTTTGAAAACGCCATAGCCAAAAATAGTCAGGCGCGCCATGACGCTCGCCAGGGCCGCTCCGGTCAGGTCCAGATTCATCGCAAAGATAAGAATTGGGTCAAAAATGGCATTAACGATGGCACCACTCAGAGTGACCCAGAGTGCTCCTTTCGCATCACCTTTGGCCCGTATGACACCGCCAGCCGCCATGCCGATGGATACCGGCACGAAGGAAGGCAAAATGATGGCGATGTAATTGGAGGCCTGTGACAGCGTATAACCCTCGGCACCCAATAAGGTAAGAATCGATTCTCGCCACAGCCAAACAGAACCAGCGACCACGCTAGTGATCAGGATGATCAAAACAAAGCTGCTGGCGATCAGTTCGCGAGCGCGATCCACCCGATCAGCGCCGAGGGCCCGGGATACCGTTGCTCCGACTGCGATGGTAAGACCAATACTCAGCGACTGGCAAAAGAACAGGATGGATGCCGCAAAACCGACGGCTGCGGCCAGCTCTCGTTCGCCGAGTAAAGAAATGAAGAAAAGGTCGGCAAAATCAACGGTGAACAACGCTAGCAAGCCCAGCCCCGCGGAGGCCGTCATGCGATTGATGTGAGTGGAGACGGGACCGGCAAGGTAGCCAGCTGGGGCGGTAGAAGTGGTCATTCGCAATTCCGGGTAGGTAACGGTTCAGAAAACGTCAGTGTCTGCTGGACTGTGCAGAGCTTGTTTCATAGACCAAAAGGGTCGCTTACCCTCGCAAGCTTGCGGCAAGATGCCACATTCGCAAGGGCAGGTCACCCACCGATGGCTACTAGGGGCAACCTGATTGGACATGTAAATCACTCGACTATTGCTTTTTTTAGTACAGATAGAGCTCAGCTATGAGTATTGAGGTAGGTATCCATATTGGTATTGTCATTAAAGACACTATGCTGAATTTGACAGGATCTGCATACATGCCGGGTATGACGGCGCTACACCGCTTGCAGGCAGCGACATTGCGTGATTGTCTCAGTGTGCGAACATAGTTCGCCAAGAGTTCGAGCATATACGTTCGGATGTTATTACCAATATGGATGATTAATTGGGTATTTCATAGCATGCACACTACAAAGAAGATCCGTAATCGGTACAACCGGGTTGCGCCATTTTACGACATAATGGATGCCGTGATGGAGTTAGGATTGTTTAAAAAAGAGAGGCCCATTCTGGTTCGACAAGCAACTGGCAAAGTGCTGGAGGTGGGCGTGGGGACAGGTAAAAACCTGCCTTACTACAGCCATGATTCAGACGTTTGTGGTATCGACTTTAGCCCTCGCATGCTGGCTAAAGCCAAAGGTCGCGCAGCGGATTCAGGTGCACATATTCAGTTGATGGAAATGGATGTGCAAGCCCTCGATTTCGCCGACAACAGCTTCGACAGCGTGCTTACCAGCTGTGTATTTTGTTCCGTTCCCGATCCGGTCCAGGGCTTGAAAGAGATTCGCCGTGTGCTAAAACCCGGTGGGCAGCTCTTTATGTTGGAGCATATGCGCAGCGAGCGGCCGCTTATCGGTAAATTGATGGATTGGCTTAACTTCATGCCGGTTCACTTATATGGTGCTAACATCAATCGTCGCACCCTTGATAATATAAGGGAGGCTGGTTTTACTGACGTTGAGAGCACCAACGCCTGGTCTGATATCGTTAAACGCATTCGGGTTGTTAACGATTAAACGCGGGGCCAATGTGAATGTGGTCTGAACCTCTCTATTGCCTTTGTCAGTGCGATGGGTGTCCCGATAATACGCTTTCTGAGAATTCTCTCGATTAGTCTGTAATATTGATTTTAGGCGTTAGATAGAGTGTAAGTTAACAATGTTTAAGCGATTTCGTAACTGGCTCGACAGCAGGCGTGTTAAAGACATGGGTTTTACGTCGGCTCAATGGGAATCTGCTATTGCCGACTGGCCGGTTATGCATCGCTATCAGGGCGTGGAGCGCGACGCACTTCGAGATATGACCTTTCGATTTCTTGTACGAAAAAGCCTTACCTCCGGAGGTGAGTTTCAATTTACCGATGCTATGCGTCTGAAAATTGCCACCATGGCCTGCGTTCCGATCCTGCATCTTGGCCTGGACTGGTACGACCATTGGTACACGATCATTATCTATGAGGGCGATTTTATACCGAACCGCCCGTATCGCACTGATGATGGCGTCGTGCATTCCGAAAGTCCTGGTTTGAGTGGTGAAGCCTGGGTTCGAGGTCCGGTTGTTTTGTCGTGGCAATCGATTCTGGAAACCGGCGCCCATGTCCGCCACGGTAAGGCCAGTAATGTGGTCATTCATGAGTTGGCGCATAAGCTCGATATGCTGCGTGATGGTGCTAACGGCGCACCTCCGATGCACCCTGATATGCGCCCGGGCGAATGGCATGATATTTTTTCGGCTGCATGGGAGCGACTGCAGAAAGACTTGCACCGGCACCGGCCATTGCCGCTCAATGACTATGCGCTGACCAGTCCGGCGGAATTCTTTGCGGTGTGCAGTGAGACTTTTTTTGAGGCGCCACACGCTATGCAAAAACATATGCCGGAGGTCTATCGGTTGCTGTGCCAGTTATATCGCCAACAGCCGCTACCGCTTACGAATTCCGACAGGGCTTAGTTGGACATTCATCTTTACCTGCTATCGATTTTGTTGTGCTAATAGCAATTGGCAGCAGGAGCAACTGAGCGCGACGTAAACACAGGGCGGATTGTGGGCGTTTGCTTCGGCAAGACTCAAGTGATTGATCAGAAGCAAGGCCCTGTAATCAGTGGTGCCTGATGAGTCAGGCTGGGGCCATGATCACGCCAGCCCGGCGCGAAATCTGCCTTAATGCCATTTGTGAGCGACAAACCAAGACGAGTGAGGGCAAAGGCTGGATAATGGCGGTAATTTAAGGCCATGACGCGCCAAATTCTACAGACCGGGTACCCTCGTAATGGAAATCAACGTTAATTTTCTCGACAATCTCAGACTTGAAGCAAAGTTTGACGATTTTTCCGTCATTACCGACCAACCGATACGCTACAAAGGTGATGGCTCTGCGCCCAGTCCGTTCGATTATTTTCTGGCGTCATCGGCGCTGTGTGCGGCCTATTTTGTCCGCGTTTACTGTTTGGCCCGCAACATTCCGACCCATAATATCCGCCTGTCGCAGAACAATATTGTTGATCCCAATAATCGCTATAACCAGATTTTCAAAATTCAGGTCGAGTTGCCAGAAGACCTTTCAGAAAAACACCGTACAGGTATTCTGCGCTCAATCGATCGCTGTACGGTCAAAAAGGTGGTGCAAACTGGCCCCATGTTCGAGATTGAAACGCTAGAAAACCTGGATCAGGACGCGCAGGCCTTGCTGATGACACAGCCCGTGGACGCGACCAGCACCTACATTGTCGGTAAAGACTTGCCGCTGGAGCAGACCATCGCAAACATGACCGCCATTCTGGCGCGGCTGGGCATGAAGATCGAAATTTCTTCCTGGCGCAATATTGTACCCCACGTGTGGTCGCTGCATATTCGTGATGCCGCCTCGCCCATGTGCTTTACCAATGGCAAGGGCGCCACGAAAGAGAGCGCTCTGTGTTCGGCGCTGGGTGAGTTCATTGAGCGGCTGAGCTGCAACTTCTTCTATAACGACCAGTTTTTTGGTGAAGGCATCGCCAATAGCGAATTTGTCCATTACCCGAACGAGCAATGGTTCAAACCGGGGCCCGAAGATGAGCTGCCCAGGGGTATTCTGGATGACCACTGCCTGGCCATCTATAACCCGGACGGTGAGCTGGGCGGTTCCAATCTGATCGATACCAACTCGGGTAAGACTGAGCGGGGTATTTGCTCCCTGCCGTTTGTGCGGCAGTCAGACGGGGAGGTGGTCTATTTCCCCTCGAATCTGATCGAAAACCTGTTTCTCAGCAATGGCATGAGTGCCGGTAACACTCTGGAGGAAGCGAAAGTACAGTGTTTGTCGGAAATTTTTGAGCGCGCGGTGAAAAGACAAATCATCGAAGAAGAAATTGCGCTACCAGACGTTCCCCGGCAGGTGCTGGAAAAATACCCCAATATTCTTGACGGCATCCTGGGGCTGGAAGCGCAGGGTTTTCCGGTGCTGGTCAAGGATGCCTCTCTGGGTGGCCGCTTCCCGGTGGCGTGCGTCACCCTGATGAACCCGAGAACCGGTGGCGTCTTCGCCTCTTTTGGCGCGCATCCGAGCCTGGAAGTAGCACTGGAACGCAGCCTCACCGAGTTGCTGCAAGGCCGCAGTTTTGAGGGCCTGAACGATGTGCCACCGCCTACGTTTAACAGCCTCGCCGTGTCTGAGCCCAACAACTTTGTGGAGCATTTCATCGATTCGACCGGAGTGGTTTCCTGGCGCTTCTTCAGTGCGAAACAGGATTACGACTTCCAGGAATGGGATTTCGCGGGGTCGAACGAAGCAAAAGTGGCCGGTTTGTTCACTATCCTTAAAGACATGGGCAAAGAAGTGTACACGGCAGAATATAACGACCTGGGTGCCCCGGTCTGCCGCATCCTGGTGCCGGGCTATTCTGAAGTGTACCCCGCAGAGGACCTGGTTTGGGACAACACCAACAAGGCCCTCGACTACCGTGAAGACATACTCAATCTCCATTCACTGACTGATTCGCAGTTATCTGACCTGGCAGAGCGCCTGGAAGAAAGCCAGATCGATGATTACGCAGACATCGTTACCCTGATCGGCATTGAGTTCGATGAAAACACGGTGTGGGGGCAGCTCACCATTCTTGAGTTGAAGCTGTTGATCAATCTGGCTCTGCAACAGTATGAAGAAGCCCTGGAGCGGGTCGAAACCTTCCTGCAGTTCAATGACAACACTGTGGAGCGCGGACTGTTCTACCGGGCCGTTCAGGCGGTATTGGAAATTACCCTGGATGATGAGTTGGAACTTAGCGACTACCTGGTCAACCTCAAACGCATGTTTGGTGAGCAGACCATGGAGGCGGTGGTTGGCTCGGTGAATGGCAGTCTGCGCTTCTACGGCCTTACCCCAACCAATATGCAACTGGAGGGTCTGGATAAACACCTGCGTCTGATCGACAGTTATAAAAAGTTGCATGCAGCGCGAGCTGAGAGTCAGGGGGTAAATTGACGAGGATGCTATACTGATAAAAGGTGTATTACGAAGCAGCCTAAAAAGTCGCTCAATCAGTAAGAGCGAGAGCGCCAAGACGCTATAAACCAAAAGCAGTTCGATTATTTTCTGGAGTTCACTATGCGAGTTTTTTCAAATCCAGTCGGTTCAGGCTCACTTTGGTTTGACAACCTGGCAACCGCCGAAGGAACGCCCGTCGCTTATGACCCACAGGCTCGGGCGTTCCTGCCGATGCCGCCGTTCTGCGCCAACCGCGAGGTGATTGGCTGCAACTGGATTGCTCCTGAACCAGGCGCTTTCTGTCGATCATGCGCCATGACCGCTCTGGCGCCAGACACCTCCATCCCTGACGCCATGCCACTTTGGGCAAAGACCGAAGCCGCCAAACGCTGGGCGCTCGACAATCTAGGCCGCTGGAACTGGTTCCGGCCGGAAGATCCAGGAGCGCCCCCGGTTTTTCACATGCTCGCCGAGGGTCCTACCCCGGTGCTTATGGGGCACGTTGAGGGTGTAGTGACGATCAGTGTGGCCGAGGCGGACCCGGTTCTGAGCATAACCCGCCGCCAGGCGCTGGATGAGCCATATCGTACTATGATTGGCCACATGCGCCATGAAATCTCGCATATGCTCTGGTGGCGGCTAAGCCTGCGCGAGGATTTCCTGGATGCCTTCCGGGCGATGTTTGGCGATGAACGGGCAGATTACACTGCTGCCCTCCAGCGTCACTACAACGAAGGCCCCGGGGAATTTTGGCAACTGCACTATCTGACCACCTATGCCTCGGCACACCCCCATGAAGATTGGGCCGAAACCTGCGCCCATTTGCTGCACCTGACTGATATCACCGACAGCTTTGTCGCGGCGGGGTTGACGTCATCAGAGATGCCAGGCCGGGGTTGGGAGCCATACTCGGAACCGGATGCCGACCGGCTGATTAATATTGCGGCCTCCCTCGCTGTGGGGGTGAACCATATCAACCGGTCCATGGGGTTGTCTGATCTATATCCATTCGTCCTGTCAGACACTGCACGCCGCAAGCTGGCGTTCGTGCATGACTGGCTACGCAGGGGCGCGCTGGGGCTTTGACTGCGGTGGTCGAAGACGCCGCGTGCCCTCCACTTGCTTAATATAAAGTGCGATTAATAGGACATTCAGCTTTGCTCGCTATTGATATGGCTGTGTTGATAGTAATTAGCTATATGCGTTGGAGTGGGTGTCCCTATAACATGTCCTATAAGATGGGTGGATAAGCCAACATTTAACCGGGAGATTATAATGAGTAAGAAACCCTCAAAAGATTCAGTAACGACTGCCACCATTGAGGAGCAAACTGCTGCCTTTTTAAAGTCTGGTGGCGCTATTGATTATATAGTCAAAGGTAAAAGTGGCCAGATCCTACCTCCGGGAGCTAAGCAACAGACTCCGAAAGTTAGCTGACATTGTCGATTATCTGTCCCGGAACACCTTGCATAAACAATGGTGAATACCGGGACGTGTATAACAACCGGCTATTGGTCCGGTGTTGTTGATAGTTTTAGGCTATATTTTATAGGCGTGTTTCTACGTTGATTGAAGGAACGTAATGATATGAGAAAGTTACATTTATACCCGGCATCACATTACGAAGAAATGGTATGGCCAGAAGAAATTGACTCTCTATCGCTTGAAACACCAGCACTTGATTTTTTTACTGATTTCAAAAGTAATAGACCTTTGGTTATCGAATCGTCGGTATCTGCCATTGAAGTGCAAAAATTGATGAAAAAGGCGCATGTCCGATTGAAGTTTGTAATTAACCCGCAGTATCAATTTTTGGGTGTTGTCAGCACTGATGATCTGGTTGATCGGCTGATTGTTCAGAAAACATCTGAGGGTTTTAAAAGAGAAGAAATCGCGGTAACGGAATTAATGCGACCAAAAAAGAATCTGTCTACATTGGATTATAATGAACTATCCAGAGCAACCATAGGCGATGTCATAATCGCGCTCAAAGACAGCGGGCAGCAACATTGTCTTGTTGTAGATAAAGACTCTAATAAAATCAGAGGAATATTTTCAGCCAGCGATATATCAAGAAAGCTTCATTTATCGATTGATATTCAAGAAAAATCGAGCTTTTATAAAGTTTTCTCCGCTACTACCTAAACATTAGCAAGCTAAATCCGAAAAGGGTGACGCCAGGTGCTGAAATTAACCGACTAACCGGAATTGCACATTAGCAGGTTGTTGAAAAAGGCTTCCTGCCTTTTCCAAAAACACGAAAAGCAAAAATTGCGATTTTTACTTTTCTCACTAAATCAATGACTCAGGCGTCATTTATTTTGCCGGTATATCCATATACCAGTAGCAGGCCGCCGAAATTCTGAGAATTTCAACAGCCTGTTAGCCGACTATTGGAAGAGGTGTCCACAGTGAATGCTGTCTGGATGCAACACCGATAGTTTCAGGCTGTGCTTGACCAGTTAGTTCACAGGATGCTCAAAAGTGCCAGGCGTGAGCGATGCCTGATAATTGATCACGATCATCACGTGTTCTTTATGATGTGAAGGTAAACACACTACTGAGCTGCGTCACTCGAATGCCCTGCGTCTGCCCGGGAACCATAGCTGCATACAAGCTCGAATCCTATTGCCTGGGCCATTATTTTAAAAAATATTGCGTGAAAACGCAGGCTTTTTTTGGCTGAACTCAAAGGGTTTCATGTTAATGCCATTCGCTTTTTGCTGTGTATCCGGGATAGGTGACTGGGGCGAGACTGATTACGGTAATAGTTGTCCGAGCTACGTTATTATAGCTGGTGGTTGCCCATGGAAAGCTGATCGGACCCTTGATGGCAGGGTCTCACGAGAGTGATATGGTAGGTTCAAAGCTGCATCTGCCGGAATACGCAATAGAGCAGGCAATGAAGAAACTGCTAAGTAAATGGAAGTCAGGCAATATGATTCACAGCTCAATGAAATCCGTCGTTACAATAGGAAGTGGTGGCTATGAGAATCTGGTCTGCAAAGATGTGCCGATCCCTGAAATCGGGCAAGGCGAAGTACTGATAAAAGTGCTGGCCGCAGGCGTTAACAACACAGAGATCAATACCAGACTTGGCTGGTACTCCTCTTCAGTTAACGGCTCCACCAATGAAACATCGGAATCAAAGGAAGAGCAGGCCACGCCAAAGACCGATGGTGGCTGGAACAATAAGACTACTTTTCCGCTTATTCAAGGTGCCGATTGCTGTGGATTAGTCGTAAATGTGGCAAAGGATGTCGACAGAGACCTTATCGGTAAGCGTGTGCTTGTTCGCCCGTGTATGCGCGAGCACGGTTTTGGGTCTCTTGATAACATCTGGATGGGAACTGATTTTGATGGTGCATTTGCTCAATATGTAAAAATCCGGGGAAGTGAAGTGTTCCCGGTGACCTGTGACTGGACCGATGCGGAACTTGGTACTATTCCCTGTGCTTACGGAACGGCTGAGAACATGCTTCACAGAGCTAATTTGAGGTCAGGTGAAACGGTTCTTGTAACGGGAGCATCCGGAGGTGTGGGCTCTGCGACTGTGCAGCTTGCAAAACGCCGGGGAGCAAAGGTTATCGCCATTGCGGGTGAGGACAAACATGAAAGGGTGTCGAAGATTGGTGCAGACATACTGCTGGGAAGATCCGCTGATTTGTTAGCGCAGCTGGGTGAGCAATCAGTCGATCTTGTCGTTGATAATGTAGCTGGTAGTCTATTTCCTATCGTGCTCAAACTATTGAAACGCGGCGGACGACTCGTTTCATCGGGTGCAATTGCGGGACCTGTTGTTGACCTTGATATGCGTGATATGTACTTGAAAGACATCACCCTGATGGGAACAACCGCCTGGGATGAAGCGGTTTTTCCAAATATTGTAAGATACATAGAGCAGTGTGACATTCAGCCGGTTTTAGCAAAGACCTTTCCGTTGTCTTCAATTGCTGAAGCTCAAAAGGAGTTTCTGTTGAAAAAGCATGTGGGTAAATTTGTGCTAATACCCTAGCAGGCTGTTGAAATTCTACGAATTTCAACAGCCTGCGGCCAGAATATGGATGTTCTAGCGAAATCGACGGCTGGCTAGTCGTTGATTTCATGTTTTGGAAAAGGCAGGAAGCTTTTTTAACAACCTGCCAGACAGGTAACTTACTTAACAAGAACAGGCAGTCGGATGCCTGGTTGGCCGTTGGGACCTGCACCATAGCCGCTGGAGAGCTTTCAAAAACTGAGCCAGAATTGATCTGTGTCCTAACTGGTTGGAATGTGTGGTAGCGTAAGGCCTCTTTTAGATCCGTTACAATGAGAAGGAGATCATGTGCTGGAACGCCTGCAACGCCGATTGGGACTGCAGACTATACCAGGGGTGTTTTTCACCTCGGCAGGTATAGCCGTGCTTTTTGTCGCCCTGGCTATTGTGTTTGATCGAGTCGTTGCCGAAAGTTTCGGGCTGCTCACCGGTTGGGTGGCCCGCAACCTGGGCTGGTTCTATATCCTTGCAGTGAGCGCCCTGTTGATTTTCCTGCTCGGTCTGGCAGTCAGTCGCTATGGCAGTATCCGCCTGGGCGCTGACGACAGCCGCCCCGACTATTCTAATCTGACCTGGTTCACCATGCTGTTCGCCGCTGGCATCGGCACGATCCTGATGTTCTGGGGCGTGGCGGAACCTATTTCCCACTTCAACAAACCTCCGTTTGAGGGCGTTCAGTCGGGTTCAGAGCAGGCGGCCAGCGATGCCATTACCATAGCGCTCTACCACTTTGGCCTGCATACCTGGACTATCTTTGCCTTGCCGGGACTGGCGATCGGTTACTTTGCCTACCGTCACAATCTGCCCATGCGTATCAGCAGTGTGTTCTATCCGATCCTTGGGGAGAGAGCGTTTGGGCCCTGGGGCTGGGCAGTGGATGTCATTGCTGTTCTTGGCACCCTGTTTGGTGTGGCAACGTCGCTGGGGCTCGGAATCCTGCAGCTTAACAGTGGCCTGAACTATCTGTTTGACGTGCCTTCAACTGGCCTGGTTCAGGTAATCCTGATTGCAGTCATTACCGGCATTGCAGCCACCTCGGTGGCGCTGGGGCTCGATAAGGGGGTGCGCCGGCTGTCACAGATCAATATTTTGCTGGCCATGGCATTGCTCGCGTTCGTTCTCATCGTAGGGCCCACGTTATTTATTGCTGAGGGGATAGTCCAGAGCATTGGTAATTACCTCGATGCCTTGCCCCGGTTGGCGTTCTGGACCGAGACCTTCAAAGACACCGACTGGCAACGACAGTGGACCCTGTTCTACTGGGCCTGGACCATTTCCTGGGCACCCTATATCGGGATTTTTATTGCCCGGATTTCCCGGGGACGGACTATCCGCGAGTTCGTCGCTGGCGTCCTGTTTGCCCCTACGGCATTTACTCTGGTGTGGTTCGGTATTTTCGGGTTATCCGCCATTCAGGTAGAAATGGACGGCCAGATAGCACTCGCCGAACAGGTTCAGCAGGATCCTTCCGTGGCTATTTTTGCCTTCCTGGAAGCTCTTCCGCTTTCGGGTGTAGCGTCTGCCCTGAGTGTGATTATCATCGTTATCTTCTTTACTACTTCATCTGATTCCGCCTCACTGGTTATCGATATGCTGACCCGGCGCGATGACCAGCCATCTCTGGTGCGCCAACGTATTTTCTGGGCGGTTGCTCAGGGTACCATCGCCGCCACTCTGTTGTTGGTAGGCGGACTGGACGCCCTGCAAAACGTGATCACTTCTCTCGGACTGCCATTCTGCATTCTTCTGATTTTTATGGCCGTGGCCCTTTTCAGGGCGCTTCAGGCAGATTATCGGGGCTACAGTATGAATGAGCTGGTCCAGGGAAAAGCTTTCCCGGAAGTAGAGGCCATCTCAGAAACCAAACAGGAGAAAGACCATGTATCGGAAGCTGTTGATCGCAATTGACCCTGAAGACGACGGCGAGGGCAAGTGTGCGCTGGCGGTCGCCATGGATCTGTTGGCCGAGGACGGTGAGCTCCACCTTGCCAGCGTCTACGATCCGGGCGGTGGCGGCTTTTTTCCACACGTTACCCAAGAGGCACCGGAGCAGAAAGAGGCCGAGGTTCGGGCAACACTTGATCGGCTTGTGCGCAAATACTTGCCTTTGAACCGTAACGCGAGCCTGCATGTGGTAGCGGGCAGTGCCGGTGAGAAGCTATTGGGCCTGGCGGGGCAGCTCAGTGCTGACCTGATGATCCTGGTCTCTCGTGGCAGCAGCGGTCACTGGCCTCTGCGCCGCGCGACTGTGGAGTATGTCTCGGTGAATGCCTCTTGTCCGGTACTTGTATTGCCGTCGTTGGAAAAGGCCAGCCCTCAGCCGACAGAGGAAATGGATGACTGACAACCAGAACAACTTGATTGGCCAGGCTGGAACAACTGCTGATGATTATGGAGGCTCAGGCTGAATCATCATTATAAACACCGAGCGAGGCGATGGCAGTGAGGCCTCCAGAATCTTATTAAGCTACCAACTCTTGAGGAAAAAAACATGTCAAATGAAGGGTACCATGAGCCAATAGAAGAGCTCACAAATGAAACAAGAGACATGCATAGAGCTATTACATCATTGATGGAAGAGCTTGAAGCAGTAGATTGGTACAACCAACGAGTAGATGCCTGCAAAGACGAAGAGTTGAGAGCAATTCTTGCCCACAATCGGGATGAGGAAAAAGAGCACGCAGCAATGGTGCTTGAATGGATTAGAAGAAAAGACCCCCGTTTTGATAAAGAACTGAAAGATTATTTGTTTACCGATAAACCCATTGCTCACACATAAAATGCGTAGCAATGCCAGTTAATGCGACCTGAACTTCCCCGGCCTTGGGGGCATCTATGGATAGGATATCCAGGGGTGGTTATGCCAGAGGCTAATGACATTGCACGTTAGCCAGCTGTTGGCTCTGTAAAAATAATACAGGTCAGATTAGCAGATTGTTGAAATTCGCAGAATTTCTACCGGCTGCTACCGGGACATGGAGGTTCCGGCGAAATCAGTGACTGATAAGTTGTTAATTTCGCGAGAAAAGTAAAAATCACATTGTTTGCTTTTCGTGTTTTAGAGAAGGCAGGAAGTCTTTTTTAACAACCTGTCAGGGTTTGGAGTGTTGCGTCAGAGTGAAGGTCAACAGGAAAATGATTGTGGCTATGAACAATGCAATAGTTTGTATCCCTTACACAATGAATCGCATTATTCAGAATGCTGGTTTCACTGAAGTAAATGAATGAAGCTGTAAGGCCCTGACTGATCGGGTTTTCGGGATTCTGACAGAAATTGATGCAGTAATAGATCAGTTACAATTCGTCCATCCTCCCAACCTGGCGAGCCAAGCGCATCGATTCATTCTTTTCCATCTTCAATAAAGCCTCAAACAATTCCCTTGCTTCTGGTATTTCGGCTCTCTCGGACATTGCCTGGAAAAGGTCCATCACTTGTCCATGAAAGTCCCTGGCAATAGCAAATTTCAGAACCCCGGACTGAAACTGAGCTGTACCTGCTTCAATAATGCTGTGTAAGTTTCTGTATAAGTTTTAGCTTAAACGCTGTTTTATGTGTCCGAATGAAGTACGGCGCTTCCCAGGTTAGGGTGGATCTGTGCTGTTAGCACCGGGCGCCCCCTTTCAAGCTTGCTGATAGTCAACCTGTCTGACCGAATGTCGCGTTCCTTCGTTACCAGCGATCGTTGTTGCAAGGCCTTCTGCAAAACACTGACCGTGTTAGCCGGCGTTGCTTAGTGAATCTGTGAGGTGGTTTTTGAGTATTGGTCTGATCCAAAAACCCGACTGCAAGCGTAGCTGTTTGGCAGAGCCGGACTTTGTCTTGTTCTTACTGGTTGGTTGTCGACACAACAGACTTTCAGAGCCTGCCGGCACCTGGCCTCTAACTGTACTATTTAAGAGGAATAACAACATGCTAGCGATTGAAAGTTTATCAGTTGGTCAGTATGGCTTTATAGCAAACGCATTTTCCTTCGGTCTGGCAGTCATGGCTGCGACCACCCTGTTCCTGTGGCTTATGAGGTCATCTGTTGCACCGGCTTATCAAATGGCCGTTACAATTTCTGGTCTGGTCACGGCTATCGCGGCCTACCATTACTTCCAGATCATGCTGTCCTGGGAAGGCGCTGCGACAGTCAGCTCAGGGCAAGTCGTGGAAACCGGGGAAGGTTTTAACCGTGCTTACCGCTACGTAGACTGGCTCCTTACGGTGCCACTGCTTTTGATTGAGCTGATTCTGGTCATGAAGCTAAGTGGTAGTGAAACTATTAATCGCTCGGTTAAACTGGGCGGTGCTGCTGCATTGATGATTGTTCTTGGCTACCCCGGCGAAGTGTCTGAAAGCGTCGGAACCCGGGCGATCTTCTGGATCCTGTCAATGATTCCGTTCCTGTATATCGTGCGAGAGCTGGTAATCGGTCTTAAAGAGTCTATCTCGAAGCAGCCCGATGAAGTAAAAGGCCTGATCAACAAGGCGGCATTTCTGGTGGTTGCGTCCTGGGCGTTTTATCCAGTCGTTTACTTACTGCCTCTGCTCGGTGTTACAGGCGGTACCGCGATTGTTGTTGTCGAAACCGGCTACACCATTGCAGATATCGTTGCGAAAGCCGTGTTTGGTCTGCTGATCTTCACGATTGCCATACGCAAGTCCCAAGCGGAAGCAGCAGAGCGGGCGCAGGCAAAGCAAGTTCTCTGAACGCAGTCGATAAGATCTGCCGGAACTTGACTTCTAATCGCTCGCAACTGTGACCAAACCGGCACGGATGTTGTCCGTGCCGGTTTGGTCTTTCAGTTTTGCATAGCGTAATAGGTCAATACACGGCATTCAGTGCTCGTCCCCGTGTAGGGAGAATAACAATGACTGTTTCTGTTTTAGATGCCGATGTAGCTCTGTATGTAGACTTGCGGTCCAATGACCTATCGTCCCAATGGGTCGATACGGCAATTTACGCCCGGGAGCTTGAGCAGGTCAGAGCGCTTATGCTTGATCATTTGCAGGAGGCAATTGAAGGGCCAGCAAAAAGTGCCAGCCAGTATCAAATTTGTACAGGAGGGAGTTTGTTAAGGGCTCGTCTGGCCCTTGCCAGCTGCCGAAGTTTCAAGTGTTCACAGCAGTATGCGGTAGCTGCCGCTGCTTGCTGTGAGCTTATCCACAATGCGTCTTTGGTGCACGACGATCTGCTCGACGGCGATCAACTCCGAAGAGGACAGCCGACGGTATGGAAAAAGCACGGGAAGGGCGTAGCGCTGTGCGCCGGTGACCTGCTCCTGTGTACCGCGTTTGCGGTTGCCGCCAGTCTGGAGGACGCCAATCAATCTCGTTGTCTGACGAAACATATAGCCACGATGACCGGTCGGGTTATTGTCGGGCAGAGTGTCGAGATTGCCCCGCGGGAGTCCATTGCGCGGCCCCGGTTTTTTGAATACTTGGAGGCTGCAAAAGCCAAAACAGTGCCGTTGATCCAGCTCCCGTTAATGACGGGTGCCATAGCAACCAATGCTCATCAGCCGGTTAAGGACATTATTAAGCGATTCGCCGATGCGGTTGGTCTGGCTTACCAAATTATTGATGACCTGGACGATCTGAGCGAGCCGGAGAGTAAGTTGAACATCGAATTTGATTCACTTCACCCCTTTCATGCCTGGCATCACCATCGCGCAATAGAAGGTGATTGCCCGGAACTGAGAATCCATAAAGCGACCCGCCACGCATTAGTTTCATTGCAGCGAGGTCGATATCAGCTTGAGCTTCTGGAAAAACAGATGTCTACGCCTGTGACGCCCACTTTAGGTCCGTTACTGATGAAATTGGAACGCAGAGCATTAACACACCGCAACTCCTATCGATTTAGTGAGGGAATGTGGTCATGAAAGCATCGTCCAGCATTAGTACCGCCAAAACAGCGGTAGTCGTGGGTGCCGGATTTGGAGGTCTTGCGGTTGCGTTGCGCCTTCTGGCCCGAGGTTATGAGGTTGATCTGCTCGAGAAGCATGATGACCTGGGTGGGCGAGCCAGAACCTTTGAACTGGACGGGCACAGCTTCGACGCTGGCCCAACGGTGATGACCGCACCTTTCCTGTTTGCAGAATTATTTGAGCGTTTTGGCGAGGTGCTTGAAGACCATGTGACACTGTTGCCAGTCTCACCGTTTTACCGGATGGACTTTGCCGATGGCAGCTATTTTAACTACTACGGTACCACCGATGAACTGGTCGAAGAGATTGAACGGTTGTCGCCGGGAGAGGGCAAACAATACTCACAATTTCTGCAGGCCGCCGATGCGATGTATGATCGAGGTTTCGTTGAGCTTGCGCAGCGGCCATTCACCCGCGTTTCAGATATGCTCGACGTTCTACCGGACCTTATCAAACTGAGGGCCGACCAGAGTATCTATCAGTTTGTTTCCCGATTTTTTAAAGATGAACGACTTCGCAGAGCCTTCTCAGTGCCGTCATTACTGGTTGGGGGTAATCCTTTTCGGACCTCATCACTTTACGCCCTGATTCACGCTCTGGAGCGTAAGAGCGGTGTTTGGTATGTCCAGGGCGGAACTGGCGTTCTGGTTCGGGCACTGGCGCAACTTTTTCAGCGTCACGGTGGACGCCTGCATTGCGGCCAGTCTGTCCAGCGTTTGGAGATGGACGGGCTGGAGGCGCGCGCTGTGATTACCGAGCAAGGACGACGGTTCGACGCTGATTTCGTCGTGAGCAACGCCGATCCCCTGTATGTCTATGAAAAATGGATCGAAAGAACTGGTCTCCAGCGGCTCGTCGACAGTCATCGTAGCCGGTTAAAACAGTCAATGGGACTGTTCGTAGTTTACTTCACTACAGATCGGGTCTATTCCGATATTGAACATCATACGATCGTGTTTGGTGAAACCTTCCGTGAAATTTTGTCGGAGATATTTGATCAGCGCAGCATCCCGGACGATTTAAGCCTTTATCTGCACCGACCCGGAGCGACGGACCCTTCCATGGCCCCGGCCAATGGTGATGCCTTCTATGTGCTTGCTCCAGTCCCCAATCTTCAGGGAGATCAGGATTGGAACGAGTTATCGCCCCGGATTGAGAATCGAATTATCAGTATCCTGGAAAAACGGTTGATGCCTGACCTCGCGCAACAGATTCGTGCCCGGAAAAGTATTTCCCCGAGCTATTTCCACGATGAGCTGAACAGTCCTTTTGGCAGTGGGTTTTCCATTGCCCCGACGCTTGCCCAGTCGGCAGGTCTGCGTTTTCATAATCAATCATCCCGGTATCCCAATCTGTTTTTTGTCGGTGCTGGTGTGCACCCAGGAGCGGGTGTGCCCGGCGTTGTGTGCTCGGCGGGCGTGGTTGAACGACTAGTCATCCGAGCCTATGAACCCGAGATGGAAATAGACACACGAACCTTTGATGCTTCTATTAGTGATGTGAAATGACCGGGTCATCCGCCACTCCCGATACGGCTCCAACAAGCGCAGATGTGCTGCGACGCAAGGGGAAAAGCTTTTATTGGGCTGGCCAGTTCTTGAGTCCAGACCAGTTCGGGAAAGCCGCAGATGTTTATCAACTTTGCCGGGAAATAGACGACCTGGTCGATGAAGCAGTGACCCCTGCTCAGGCCCGGTCAGCAGACCAGCAGTTGGCAGCATTGCATTCGGTGCTGATGTCGCGGCTACCGTCGATTTCGGAAAAAACGATGTTCTATCGCCAGGCGGAGTCACTGCTTGGAGCTCATCCACTGGCGATGAGTGCCTTGGGTGACCTTGTCGCTTCGATTCGTAACGACCTGGGTACTGTCAGGGTCGCTGATCGCAGCGAGTTACTTAGCTACTGTTATGGCGTGGCGGGAACCGTTGGCGTGGTGATGAGCTGCCTGCTGGAAGCGTCTGAAAGGGAACAGGCTGTACTTCACGCTATTGATCTGGGCATTGCCATGCAACTGACCAATATCTCACGTGATGTATTGGAAGACGCTCACCTGAACAGGGTTTATCTGCCCGCTGATGGCGCCGGGGGCATACTTGCACCCAAGGATATCCTTGCTGGTAATCAAATGGCCCGGCATGGGGCCTGGCTCGGAGTTCGCGAATTGCTGGAACTGGCTGAGTTATATTACCGCAGCGGCTGGCAGGGACTTAGATACCTCCCGTTCAGGCCGCGCCTGGCCATTGCGGTTGCTGCGAAGGTCTACCGTGAAATTGGTCAACAGATTCTGCAAAAGGGGGAGGAGCACTATTGGCAAGGCCGATGTGTGGTAGGTCCGGCGCAGAAACTGAAAGTCTCCGTCGGTGCGCTCGCCCGGCTTATGTTGAAGTCAACCAGTCGCCAGGGCGCCCGTCACGATCCAGGGTTGCATCATGGGCTGACTACGAGTTTTGTTCTGCACAGTCCGAAATAGCAAAGAGTTGTCCTATGCCTGAACCTGAGCTTGAAGATCCAACGAAGCCGGCGCTGCAAAATGATTATGACGTGGTCATTATCGGTGCAGGGTTGACCGGACTCAGCCTTGCCTGTTGGCTGTTGCAGCTGGCGCAGGATGAGCAGAAAACGCTGCCCAGCGTATGCCTGCTCGAGCCTCGTCTGGCTTACCACAACGATCGTACTTGGTGCTTCTGGGATCTCTCACCGCATCCGTTTCGCGAACTCATCACCCATCGGTGGTCCAGTTGGGAGGTGAGCGAAGGCGATCGCTCTGTACGCCAATCGGGCGGGACTTTCTCATACGCAATGTTGCCAGCAGACGTTTGTTACGAATACGCGCGGTCCACCATCGAAAAAGCACCAGCTATGGATTTGCTTCTGGGCATTACCGTTGACACGGTCGAACAAACGGATGGAGCAGTGGTTGTCGAGGGACCGCAAGGCCGTTGGCAAGCAAAGGCTGTCATTGATACGCGACCTCCCGCAGAGCATCAGCTTAAGTCGGCTGCTGGTTTCTGGCAGGTCTTTTCAGGGCTACAGATAGCCTGTCCCGATCATGGTTTTGAGACCTCAACGGCCACCCTGATGAATTTCCAGCCTAGCCGCACCCAGGCTTGCTTTGTGTATCAGTTGCCTTTGGACAAGGACAACTTATTGGTTGAGTGGACGGCCTTTCAGCCTGGTAAAGTCGCATTCGATTATCAGTCAGATCTTGAATCCTGGTTAGTGCAACAGGGGCTTGGTGGCTACCAGGTCACTCGATCAGAGTCAGGCATGTTGCCGATGATGCCGATAGCTGGCCAGAAAAGCCCGGGCCGGGTGGTCAGAGCCGGCGTCGGCGCGGGCTGGATGAGGGCCGCCTCCGGGTATCATTTTGCAAGCTGTCAACGAGGTTGCGAGGCGCTTGCCCGGCAAATCCTTTCAGCCAAAACCAGCGGCGACTGGCTGCTCCAGCCGCCAAGAGTTCGCCCGCGCTGGCTGGACTGGATGGACGAGGTATTTCTTCGCGCAATGAAACAGCACCCGGAAAAAACACCCGAATGGTTTCTGGAATTATTTGCGACCACAACGGCAGAGCAAATGAGCCGATTCATGAACGACGAACCACGCCTGGCTGATGCATTTGCGGTCGCCAATGCCCTACCGCGAGGGCCTTTTATACGGGCGGCCATGCCATGGTAACGGCTGAAGACGCCGATCGTGACAATCTGCTTTACAGAAGTTCTGGCGGTCGCCGTCATCAATGGGTTATAGCCGCTATGGCCAGTCTTGGCTTGGTAGCCGGCGTTACTCTGCCTGCGCTTTCGATTGAACATCAATTCTGGATTGTACTGGTACCGATCGGGTTATTCGGCCTGTCTCACGGGGGCGCCGATCCTATGATCCTGAAGAAACTGACTTCGCAATCACAGGGCAGGCTTTTGGCTGTCCTGGGCCTGTATCTTCTGGCGTCGTTTACGTTCGTGGCACTGATCTGGTTTTTTCCAATAGTGGCTTTGCTTGTGTTTTTAGGGTTGTCGGCCTGGCACTTTGGCTACACGGATGAAGCGTTTCTGAGCGCCGAAAATAATCCGATTTTGCGTTGGCTTAGCGGATCTATTCCCCTACTTGGTCCAGCGATAGGGCACCCGGAACAAACAAGTGAGTTGTTTGCCTGGCTGATAGAGGTTGAGCCGACGGTGGTTAGGAATATTCTGTCATGGATGGTGCCACCTTTGACGGGCCTTTGGCTTTGCGGATTCGGGTACGTTGTGATCAGTAAAGTCCATCGCCCTGATGTAAGGGCCCTGGCTGAGCTGGTCATAGTTGGCGCGGCCCTTATCGCGCTGCCGCCACTGCTAGGCTTTGCATTTTACTTCTGTGCGATTCACAGCGTGCGCCATTTCCTGTCCATCGCAGAACACCGTCTGTTATCGAATCAAAAAAGCCTCCTCCAGGCGTTTCCCAGTCGAAAAATCCTGCCTGCAACACTGGGAGCTATGGCAATGGCCTGCGCTGTATGGGCGATGAACGTATTCCTTGAGCCTTCCACGGATTTGCTTGTTGAGGCAGTCAGAGTCATGTTCTGGGCGCTGGCCGCGCTGACACTCCCGCACGCTATAATCGTCAGGTTATGGTGGAATCGCAGTCTGGAAGTCTAGCCTCAAACAAGAACTTGCTGGTCTAAAATCAGGATTTTCAGGCACAAGAAAGCCTCATGCAGGTCAGTGTATCGAACGGGTATTAAGTTGGGCCAGCTCAGGTGCGTGTTGACTGTTAATCTTTTTGGGTTTTCGTTTTGCCCCCGTTTCCGTCATCATCAGCTGCTACGCACGCCCATCCGATTCAGGAGAACCGGCTCGTGAGCAAAATAGCCTTGTTCGTGGACGTCCAGAACGTGTACTACACCACCCGGGATGCTTACGGGCGCCGGTTCGATTACAACCGCTTCTGGCAGCAGGCTACGGCTGATCATGAGGTTGTGGCGGCATTTGCCTATGCCATTGATCGCGGCGATGAAAAGCAGCGGCAGTTTCAGAACATCCTGCGCGCCATTGGTTTTACCGTCCGGTTGAAGCCTTACATCCAGCGTCAGGACGGGTCGGCGAAAGGCGACTGGGATGTGGGTATTGCCCTGGACGTGATGGATGTAGCCCCCTCAGTAGATCGGGTAGTGCTGGTCTCCGGTGATGGTGACTTTGATCTGCTGGTCGAGAAAATTCGTCACGATCATGGTGTTCATGTAGATGTCTATGGCGTTCCCGAGCTGACCGCGCGGTCGCTGGTGCAGGCTGCCAGTCGTTTTGTTCCCATTGACAATGACCTGTTGCTGGCACCGCCCTCCCGACGCTGATGTAGCTCCTACCCGGAGTATCGGCCCTGACCAAGTTCATCAGGAGGGCTCGGGCAATCCATCAGATGCTGATATACTCTGTTATTCACCCCGAGTCTCTTTGCTGACCTGCGTTTATTCTGTCAGTCTGAGGCTTTCAAATAATTAGAATAGGAGTTAGCCATGACAGAGGACAAGCGTCGCCGTTATTCATCGCAGGTCGTTGATGGCATAGGTAAGTCAGCCAGTCGTGCCATGTTGAGAGCGGTTGGTTTCAGTGACGAGGACTTTCGCAAGCCTCAGGTAGGCATCGCGTCCACCTGGAGTAACCTCACGCCCTGTAACATGCACATCAACCGGCTGGCTGAAGAATCAGCGGCAGGTGCCGATGAGGCCGGCGGGAAGTCTCTTATCTTCAATACCATTACCGTGTCAGATGGCATTGCCAATGGCACCGAGGGCATGAAGTATTCGCTGGTGTCGCGCGAAGTGATTGCTGATTCTATAGAGACGGTTGCCGGTTGCGAGGGCTTCGATGGGCTGGTCGCCATTGGTGGCTGCGACAAGAACATGCCCGGGTGCATGATGGGCCTGGCGCGACTGAACCGGCCAGCGGTCTTCGTATACGGTGGCACCATTTTGCCGGGAGAGAATCACACGGACATTATTTCCGTGTTCGAGGCCATTGGTGCCCATGCTCAGGGCAAGCTGGACCTGATCGAGGTCAAGCAGATCGAAGAGACTGCGATTCCCGGGGCCGGTTCGTGCGGAGGTATGTACACGGCGAATACCATGGCGTCGGCGATTGAAGCGATGGGGATGAGTCTGCCGGGCAGTTCCGCCCAGAATGCCGTGTCCGATACCAAGGTTGCGGATTGCCGGGCCGCCGGTGCCGCAGTGCTTAACTTGTTAGAGCGAGATATCAAACCGTCCGACATCATGACCCGGGAAGCCTTCGAAAATGCGATTACTGTGGTCATCACGCTCGGTGGCTCTACCAATGCGGTGCTGCACCTGCTTGGCATGGCAAGCACAGCAGGCGTTGAGTTATCACTTGAGGACTTTGCCGAGATTGGTAAGCGAGTTCCCGTGCTGGCGGACCTGCGACCCAGCGGCCACTATATGATGTCTGAGTTGGTCGCTATCGGCGGCATTCAGCCACTGATGAAAATGCTGCTGGACCGCGGGCTGCTTTACGGTGATTGCCTCACGGTAACCGGGCATACACTGGCCGAAAACCTGGCTGACGTCGCGCCCTATCCCGACGACCAGGAAATCATTCGTGCTTTTGACAATCCGATCAAAGCGGACAGTCATTTGCGCATTCTGTACGGCAACCTTGCACCGACCGGCGCGGTCGCAAAAATCACCGGCAAGGAAGGTACTCACTTTACCGGTCGGGCCCGGGTATTTCATTCTGAAGAAGAAGCCCAGACACATATTCTGGATGGCTCAGTCGTCGCGGGAGATGTGCTGGTCATTCGCTACGAGGGACCCAAAGGTGGACCGGGTATGCGGGAAATGCTCAGCCCAACCTCTGCAATTATGGGCAAAGGCCTTGGCAGCGATGTCGCGCTCATTACCGACGGTCGCTTTTCCGGAGGAAGCCATGGTTTCGTTGTTGGCCATATCACCCCGGAGGCCGCCGAGGGCGGCCCCATTGCCCTGGTCGAAGAGGGTGACCGAATAACCATCGATGCTGTCGCCAACCGGATTGAGCTGGATGTCACGGAGCAGGAGCTTGAACGCCGGCAAAAGGCCTGGCAGACACCGGGGCCCCGATACACTCGAGGCGTGTTGGCGAAGTACGCTCGTACCGTCGGTTCAGCATCGCAGGGAGCTGTGACTGATTTGCCCTGATTGATTCGGGAAACCGCAGATCCAAAAATTGACGCTGACGAACGATACTGCTGCTATGGAAATGGCCAATACTTTTGGCTCGACAGTGTGTTCTGCCGTTAGCCCGAGCAATAACGTCAAGTCGGCAGGTATCGGGCCTCCGGTTCACCCGAGGAGTACCGGTAAAGTAGGCAAGTATCGCTGGTTTCGCCGGAACTTCCGAAGTGTCGGACCACATGGTCCGGTAACAGGTGGCAGATTTTCTATGAGTATTAACAGCCTGTCAGGAAATACATTCCAGGAAGCCTGCTAGACTCGCGGCATGCAACAGGGAGCGTGATCGGATGGTATTCAGGGTTTTTATCGCGGCCGTGGTCGTGGCGGTTGCCGTTGCCGGTGGCTATTGGTATGTCCAGGCCCCTGCTGTTGCGGTCATCCGGCCTGATACCGGGTCGATTACCCAGCGTCTGGTGGCTACCGGACGGGTATCCAGTAATCAGCGCATCAATTTGGGCGCTTTGATGGTGGGTACGGTGGTCGCTGTCGAGGTTGATGAAGGCGATGGGGTACAGCAAGAGCAGCCGATGGTGTTGCTGGATGACGCCGAAGCACAGGCGGGCGTCCGGCTGGCGCAGGCGTCGCTGGTGCAAGCGCAGGCTCGGCTTGGCCAACTGTCGCAGGTCGGGCAACCCGAAGCGGCGATGAATGCTGTTGAGGCGGAGACCAACCTTAATCATGCGCGCCGGGAGATGGAGCGGGCGCAACAATTGAGACTCGACGGTTTTATGTCCGAGTTCGACTGGGAGGCGCGTCAGGACTCGGTGGAATTGGCCGAGGCGCGTCGGCTCAATGCCCGTCAGGTTGTGCAGAGCCGACAGGTGGGCGGCAGCGAATACCGGTTGTTAGCGGCTCAGGTCGGGGCGGCGCAGGCTAGCCTTGATCAGTCTCGCGCTGTGCTGTCGCATACCCGGTTGGCCGCTCCGATCAACGGTCGTGTAGTGCAGCGGTCAGTGGAGACAGGTGATGTGGTCCAGCCGGGGGCGATGTTGTTGTCACTGGTCGGAACAGAGCTCGATCGAGTCGAGTTGTCATTGAATGAACAACAGACCGGTCGGGTCGCGTTAAACCAGTCGGCCCTGGTTTCGGTCGATGCCTTTCCCGACCGGACATTTGCGGCGAGCGTCAGTTTTATCGGGCCGCGCATCGATCCCTTGCGTGCCATTCTTCCTGTACGACTGCGCATTGACGACCCCCCTGACTATCTGAAAGCTGACATGACCGCTTCGGTGCAGATAAGCGTTGCCCAAACCACAGCATCGATCTCTCTGCCAACCTCTGCGATCCTGTACCCGGAACCCGACCGCCCCGCGGTGTTGGTGGTTAGGGACGGACGAGTGGTGCAACAGTCGATAACCCTGGGTCTGATGGGTGATGATCGGGTCGAGGTGCTCGATGGCTTGTCGGCCGAAGCGCTGGTTGTGGCGGAACCGAATGCCATTGCGCCGGGCTCGCGAGCGAAACCACAGGCGATGCTCCGGCTATGAACTTTCAATGGCTTGTGGCTGTTCGGTTCCTGCGCCAGGGGCGCTTCCAGAGTGTTCTTATCGGCGTTGGGGTAGCGATGGGTGTGGCGATCATCGTGTTTCTGACGGCGCTTATCAACGGTCTGCAGATAAGCCTGATCGAAGATACGTTGGGCACCCAGGCGCACATTGTCCTGAAGCCGCGAGCCGAGCAGGCGCGCCGTTTGACGTCTGAAGCGGAAGGTCGCTCAT
>Ga0307957_1000245_pt1 | contig 32968 bp, 34 predicted proteins | sample OrgLakmetagen490_FD_201830 | JGI IMG/M metagenome (GOLD analysis project Ga0307957, IMG submission 201830) | Saline water microbial communities from Organic Lake, Antarctica - #490 | ecosystem: Environmental > Aquatic > Non-marine Saline and Alkaline > Saline | place: Antarctica: Organic Lake... | reverse complement strand
GTCCGGGTATGTACATAGGTAAACTTGGAGATGGGTCTAGTGCAGACGATGGTATTTATATTTTATTAAAGGAGGTTTTGGACAATTCTATCGATGAATTTGTAATGGGATCTGGAAAAACTATCGAAGTATCTATACAAAGCTCAAAAGTCATTGTAAGAGATTATGGACGTGGAATTCCCTTAGGGAAAGTGGTGGACGTAGTTTCCAAAATGAATACTGGAGGAAAATACGACACCAATGCCTTTAAGAAATCTGTTGGTCTTAATGGTGTAGGTACCAAAGCCGTTAATGCACTTTCGAGTTATTTCAGGGTTGAATCTTCACGAGATGGAAAATCGGTGTCTGCTGAATTTGATCAAGGTAATTTAGTAAATAAAGAAGATCTTGAGGAATCCTCAAGACGCAGAGGCACTAAAGTAACTTTTATTCCCGATGAAGTTATTTTTAAGAAATATTCATACAGAAATGAATATATCGAAAAGATGCTCAAGAATTACGTCTATTTAAACCCAGGACTTACTATAATGTTCAATGGTGAGAAGTTTTACTCTGAAGAGGGTTTAAAAGACTTACTCAGCGACAGAATTCGAGAGGAAGATCGATTATTTCCTATTATTCATTTAAGGGGTAACGATATTGAAGTGGCGATCACCTTTAGTAAAGCACAATATTCAGAAGAATACCACTCTTTTGTAAATGGTCAAAATACCACACAAGGAGGAACTCACCAGACTGCTTTTCGAGAAGCTATCGTGAAAACCATTAGAGATTTCTACAAGAAAAACTTTGAACCCAGTGATATAAGAAAGTCTATTGTTTCTGCTGTGAGTATTAAAGTCATGGAGCCTATTTTTGAAAGTCAGACCAAAACAAAATTAGGTTCTACAGACATGGGAGGGGACTTACCAACGGTTAGAACCTTTATCTCGGATTTTATGAAGCAAAAGCTTGATAATTACCTCCATAAAAATAACGAGACTGCTGAACAATTACACAGAAAAATTCTAAGAGCAGAGAAGGAGCGTAAAGATCTTTCTGGAATCCGAAAACTAGCAAAAGATAGAGCCAAAAAATCAAGTGTTCATAATAAGAAATTAAGGGATTGCAGAATACATTTAGAAGATACCAAAAAGGAAGGTTATCTTGAAACTACACTGTTTATAACCGAAGGAGATTCGGCTAGTGGAAGTATTACAAAATCTAGAGATGTAAATACCCAAGCCGTATTTAGCCTAAAAGGGAAACCTCTAAATTCTTATGGACTGAGTAAAAAAATCGTTTATGAAAACGAAGAATTCAATTTGCTTCAAGCCGCTCTTAATATCGAAGATTCTCTAGAAGACCTGCGTTATAATAATATAGTGATAGCAACCGATGCAGATGTAGATGGTATGCACATTAGGTTACTTATCATCACCTTTTTCCTCCAATTTTTTCCAGAACTAATTAAGGAAGGTCACCTTTATATTTTGCAAACACCACTCTTTAGAGTTAGAGATAAAAAGGAAACGTTTTATTGTTATTCTGAAACAGAAAGGCGAGAAGCTTTAAAAAAATTAAGAGGGAAGCCAGAAATCACCCGCTTTAAAGGACTAGGGGAGATCTCTCCAGATGAGTTTAAAAATTTTATAGGTGATGATATCCGTTTGGATCCTGTAATGTTGGATAAATATAAAAGCATACCCGAAATTTTAGAGTTCTATATGGGGAAAAATACACCAGATAGACAAAATTTCATCATAGATAATTTGAAAGTAGAAATCGACCTCGTAGAAGAAGTCAAAGAAGAAATTAATGAGGTTAAGTAATCATAGATTGGTAAAGGTTATTCCGGGAGTGTATTACTTTTCAGTAATACTTTTTCTATTAATTATCTTTTTAAATTATCAATTAGGTCAGCAATTGTTTCCTTCCGAGAACTACTTTTACGCAGCTTTGACAGGGGTGGGATTGTGGTTAATTTATATTTACTTCGCTGGAAAGTATTTTGAATATGACAGTGAAGGGAGTTTAGTTTCATTTTTAAACAGAGGAGCTATACTATCTGAATTCGTAAATTATAGGACCAAAATTCATGAAATAAAAAAAGACAAAATAAAATCTTATAGAATAACCAACTTCATCATTTACAGAAGATTACATATTGTGCATTCAACAAAGAATTCAATAAAAGATGTTCATACCAATATCAGCTTATTAAGCCCCAGAAAAACTAGATATTTGAAATTATCCTTAGATAAAATCATAGCAAAAAACCAAACTAACTTATGAGTGACGATCTAGATTTAAATCCTGAATCTCAAGAGCCTTTCGATCCTACTGCAAAAGACGAGTCTGTAAAAGTAACTGGAATGTTCCAAGAATGGTTCCTAGATTACGCTTCATATGTTATACTAGAAAGAGCAGTACCCGCCATAGAAGATGGTTTTAAGCCTGTACATCGTAGGATTTTACATTCTATGAAAGATCTAGATGATGGAAGATATACAAAGGTTGCCAATATTGTAGGCCATACGATGCAATACCACCCGCACGGAGATGCAAGTATAGGGGATGCTATCGTTCAAATTGGTCAAAAAGATATTTTAATAGACACTCAAGGTAACTGGGGAAATATTCTTACAGGAGACAGTGCGGCAGCATCTCGGTATATAGAAGCAAGGTTATCCAAATTTGCTCTGGAGGTTGTTTTTAATCCAAAAACCACGGAATGGCAAATTTCGTACGATGGCCGGAAACAAGAGCCCGTTAACTTACCGGTTAAATTTCCAATGGTATTGGCCCAAGGTGCGGAAGGTATTGCTGTGGGTTTAAGCACAAAGATTCTTCCCCATAATTTTATTGAACTTATTGACGCGTCCATCAAGCATCTAGAAGGTAAGCGTTTTACAATATTCCCAGACTTTGCAACTGGAGGAATCGCGGATGTCTCAAATTATAACGATGGCCTTAGAGGAGGGAAAATAAGAGTGAGAGCCAATATTGAAGTAAAAGACAAGAATTTACTGGTGATTACCGAAATTCCCTATTCAACAAACACATCAACACTCATAGATTCTATCCTGAAGGCAAATGACAAGGGTAAAATTAAAATTAAAAAAATTGAAGATAATACGTCTTCAGATGTTGAAATATTGGTTCACTTACCCAATAACATTTCACCAGACAAAACTATAGATGCTTTATTTGCTTTTACCAATTGTGAAGTTTCAATCTCTCCCTTAAGCTGTGTTATCATTGACGATAAGCCTCATTTCCTAGGAATGTCCGAGCTATTGAGAATGAGCACTGAAAATACAGTAGAGCTCTTGAAAACCGAGTTAGAAATAAAACTTGGAGAACTTGAAGAGCAATGGCATTTTGCGTCCTTAGAGAAGATATTTATAGAGAAACGCATCTACCGAGATATTGAAGAAGAAGAAACTTGGGATGGTGTTATAGATGCTATTGATAGGGGGTTACAGCCTCATATAAAGCATTTGAAACGAGATATTACTAGAGATGATATTTCTAGGCTTACTGAAATCAAAATCAAAAGAATTTCAAAATTCGACCTTGACAAAGCGGAGCAAAAAATAGAAACCTTGGAAGCGGATATCGAAGCCGTAAAGAAAGATCTTGACCACTTGATAGATTATTCTATCAATTACTTCAAAATGCTTAAAGAGAAATATGGCAAAGGAAAAGAACGCAAAACGAGAATTCAATTATTTGAAGATATCGAAGCCACCAAAGTCATAATCCGAAACACTAAGCTTTACGTCAACAGAAGTGAAGGCTTTATAGGCACTTCAATGAAGAAAGATGAATATGTTACCGATTGTAGTGATATTGACGATATCATTTGTTTTACTGAAGATGGGACTATGATGGTAACTAAGGTAGAGGGGAAGACCTTTATTGGAAAGAATATCTTGTATGTAGGAATCTTCAAGAAAAAAGATAAAAGAACCATCTATAATCTCATCTATCGGGATGGAAAAGCTGGTTATAACTACATGAAGCGTTTTGCAGTTACCTCGATAACAAGAGATAAGGCATACAGTGTTGGAAAAGATAAGCCGGGTACAAAAGTTTTATATTTTTCTTGTAACCCTAACGGTGAAGCGGAGTTGGTGACTGTCTTTTTAAGACAAAAGAAAGGTTTAAAACGCTTAAAATTTGATATTGACTTCTCAGATTTAACCATTAAGGGCAGAAATGTGAAGGGAAATTTAGTCTCCAAAATGCCCATTAAAAGCGTTGAGCTAAAAGAAGAAGGAGTTTCTACCTTAAAACCAAGAAAAATATGGTTCGATGAAACGGTAAGACGTCTTAACGTGGATGAAAGAGGAGAGCTCTTGGGAGCCTTTAAAGGTGAGGATAGGTTACTCATCATAAGACAAAACGGAATTGCTAAAACCATTGTTCCTGAACTTACTACCCGTTTTGAAAACGACATCATAGTTATGGAGAAATGGAATTCTAAAAAACCAATTTCGCTTGTATACTGGGAGGGAGAGAAAGAAAAATATTACGTCAAACGCTTTCAAATTGATAACCCCGACAAGGAAGAATTAATTATCACTGAACATCCTAACTCTCAACTGGAAGTAGTCTCTACAGACTATATTCCTCAAATTGAAATTGAGTTTAAAAAGACTAGAGGTAAAGAGAGAAGATCCAATGAAGTCGTAAATCTAGAAGACTTTATATCTATTAAAGGAATTAAGGCTCAAGGCAATCAACTCACCTCAGATCAAATTAAGCAGATTGATCTGATAGAACCATTACCCTCTGATAAGGAATCCGAGGAAGTTATAGTCCCAGAAATAGAAGATAAAAAAGAAGATAACCAGCAGTCCTCATTGTTTGATTAATCCACTTTTACGACCCGTCCTTTTTGCTTCTTATTTTTCCCTACAATTTTATACTCAAAAGTATAAGAATTGTTTGTGGTAGATATAATTTTCATGTGGATGGGCTTTTCTTCCGCTAAATTTTTCGGATTCAAGGATTTTAAAACGTATTCACAGTCATTAATCCAACGAATCGAGGCCGTATCTTTTTTGTCCTTGTAGATTTCGATTTCTGTCGAATCATTTCTTATAAAAGTAGTCTTAACTAAATCTCCTTCCAAATAAACTTCAAACTCAAAAGTTCCTGTTTTGAAATCTTCACAATTTCTTTCAGGATTATAACAGGATATAAAAAGGAGACATAAAATTAATACAGAGAGGTAACGCATGTTTTTAAGCAAAAATAATTAAATCAAAAGTTATTAGAGTAGACTATAACAACTAATTCTGAAAAGATTCGAAGCTACCATCGGTGTAACATATAATTACTTTTTGAATTTCTTTTTTAGGTTGTGAAGCCTGATTTGGATTTAATAGAGATTCAGCAGTCTTTGGTTCAACTGGTTTTATGTCATCGACAAGCTCTTCCTTGGTACTATTGCCATTCCTATTATCTTTGGAAGAGGGGAATTGCCCTTTTCCATTTAAAAGCCAATACAGCTCAACTTCCTTAAAGCTGGATACAACTTTCATTACAAAATCTAAACTTGGTTTGTTACGTCCAGATAGGATGTGAGAAATAGAAGCTCTGCCCACATCAATTTGATCTGCAAATGAAGAAGCAGATAGGTCGTAATACTCAAAAATTTCTTTGAGTCGTTTTGTAAAATCAGCACTGTTTACCATTGTAAACTATAAGTAGTTTAAACATTTAAATTATATACGAATGTATACAAAAAAATTGAAACAGAGTGTATTCACTTGTTCATAAGTCACTTATGGCTTAAAGTAAACATCCTTAATATACACTTAACTAACTGTAAACATGTAATTTAATCTCTAAAAAAAGGGCTTTAGGAAAATTTCCAGCTTGAGTTAGTCTTCATCGACCAAAGTGATCAAAACTAAGTTACAAATGTAAATTATAGAGTACTTTTATTTGTTTACAATTGTATATTTTAGTTTTTATACATTTGTAAACATGAAATTAGACACACTAGATTTTACTCAGTTATTAGAAGATTATTCTCAATTCAAAGTTTCGTCTTTGCGGGGTCGATATTTAAAGGAGGAGGATTTAATCAAGGAGTTTAAAGCCATCTCTCATAAATTTAAAATCAATAACGAAGGCTATTCAGAAGAAGATAGAATTATCTCTTCATTTCATTTAGGTCAGGGGTCTAGAAAGATTTTAATTTGGTCTCAAATGCACGGTAATGAAACCACAACAACAAAGGCTGTTTTGGATTTACTTAATTTCTTTAGCCTATATAAAGATATTACCGATTCCATTTTTGAACTCTGTAGTTTTGTTATCATCCCTGTTTTGAATCCAGATGGTGCAGTAAGATATACGAGAGCTAATGCAAATTTAGTAGATTTAAATCGCGATGCCTCTAGTCGAACTCAATTAGAAAGTCAATTATTGAACAGAGTCTACACTGAGTTTCAACCTGATTTTTGTTTTAATATGCATGATCAAAGGACTATTTTTAGTGCGGGTACCAACCCTTTTCCTGCAACAGTTTCTTTTTTATCTCCTTCCTTTAATGAAGAAAGAGAACTCAATGTCACTAGAAAGAAGTCTATGAGTTTAATTGCTTCTGCAAGTCTTATGCTAGAAAAGTTTATTCCAAATCAAATAGGACGCTACGACGATAGTTTTAATTTAAACTTTATAGGTGATTTTTTTCAGGCTCAAGGGACTCCAACTATCTTATTTGAGGCTGGACACTTTCCTAATGATTATGCACGAGAAGAGACTAGGAAATATATTTTCTTAGCCTTACTGAAAATGGTTCAAGATATTTGCCTTGATGTTGAAGACCAATTAATTGACGTCTATTTTGAAATTCCGGAGAATAAAAAACTCTTTAATGATGTGATTGTTCGAAATGTGAAAAGTGAAGATTCTACTATAAAGGATATTGTTATTCAATATAAGGAAGTGGTGGAAGATGAACATATAAACTTTGTTCCTTTTATTGAAAAAATTGAAAAAAATATACCTTTCTTTGCCCACCGTGAAATCAATGCAGATGGACAATCTTTGATTTTGGAAAAGCATTTTCCCTTAAAAGTGGGTGATGTTTTATCGTCATTTAAAGTCAACGATAACGTTTTCGTTATCTAATTAATAAAGATTTTGATTAATCTTTCCTTTTTAATCAGAAATATTGATTATTTTTGATTTTTATTAAATATAATATAATTCACAAATGAAAGGAAAACTCAAGTTAGACGAGACTGATCACCAGATTCTTAATATGCTAATTGATAACACACGTACGCCTTTTACTGATATTGCAAAAAAATTAGATATATCTGCAGGAACTGTACATGTAAGAGTCAAAAAAATGGAGGAAAGTGGAATCATCGTTGGTTCTTCGTTAACCTTAAACTACAAAAAATTAGGCTACACGTTTATAGCTTATGTTGGTATTTTTCTAGAAAAAACATCTCAAACTCAATTTGTACTGAATAGAATTGAAGAAATCCCAAATATAACTGTCGCTCACGTGACTACTGGGAAATTCAATTTGTTTTGCAAGATTAGAGCTAAGAATACTGAGCATGCCAAAAACATCATTTTCCTTATTGATGATATAGATGGAGTAAGCAGAACAGAAACCATGATTTCTATGGAGGAAAGTCTTAATGATAAAACGAGGTTGATGAAATCTATTTTTGAAAATATGTAACGGTTTCCAACCTACATTATAAATTAAAAGGCTAGATATTCATCTGGCCTTTTTTATTACTCTTCCATTGTATGGTAAACGTTTTGCACATCATCATCTTCTTCAATTTTTTCTAAGAGCTTATCGACATCTTCTTTTTCTCCTTCACTCAAGCCTTTTGTTACTTGAGGAATTCTATCAAATCCAGAAGTTAGAATTTCAATATGACTCTCCTCAAAGTGCTTCTGGATATCTCCAAAATTTTGAAAGGGAGCATAAATCATTATTCCGTCTTCATCCTCAAACACTTCTTCAGCACCAAAGTCGATCATTTCTAACTCTAGCTCTTCCACATCCTTACCCTCAGAGCTTATTCTGAAATTACAAGTATGGTCGAACATGAATTCAACAGACCCAGATGTTCCTAGGTTTCCGTTACACTTGTTAAAATAAGATCGCACATTTGCAACCGTCCTGTTGGTATTATCTGTAGCTGTTTCAACCAATATGGCAATACCGTGAGGAGCGTAGCCTTCGTAAAGCACTGTTTTATAATCCCCTAAACTTTTATCTGAAGCTCTTTTTATGGCCCGTTCAACATTATCTTTTGGCATGTTGGCGGCTTTGGCATTTTGAATAACAGCTCTCAACTTGGCATTGGTCTCCGGATCGGGTCCTCCTTCTTTTACCGCCATTACAATGTCTTTTCCAAGACGTGTAAAAGTTTTGGCCATAGCAGACCACCGCTTCATTTTTCTAGCTTTTCTAAATTCAAATGCTCTTCCCATACAATGTCTTATTCAGCAAATGCTTCCATTTTGCGATTATATTCTCTTATTTCAGCCTTGTTCGCTGGATTTTCAGACTTTTTAATCAAATTGATTAAATAGAGTAAGCTATCAGAACCAGTGATAATTTCAGAAGCTTCAGGTTCAATATCCTCTCCAGTTTCTTCATCTGTTAAGGGCTCATCCTGAGGTATAGGTATCGCAAAAACTTCGTTTTCTTCAATGTGCTCACACACTAGTCTAAGTGTTTTAGCAACTACTGGTAAGCTTTCTTCAACTGCAAAAGGTCTTAGTTGTTTTACCATTTCCACCACATCGTCTGTAACGATTTGATTGGATTCAAGATCCTTTACAATAGATTCAATAAGTTTTGTTGCTTTTTTATTTTCCAAGGTTTTTGATTTTAGAGTTGCTATGCAAAAATAATTTTTAGTTTATATATATGAGTGCTTGTCAATACTATTTTTGAAAATAACTTGATCTAAAGGTAAATCAGAAGAATGATCAAAGCCAAAAAGTACTTGTTTTTAGTTTATAATTTGCTAAAATATTTCCTTAAACCCTTTAATCTCCTTATTTTTGCGAATCTTAAAATTTAAATCACCCCTCAACTCAAGGAATTTTATGCTTGAAAATACTGCTGAAAAAAGTTTATACGGTTATCAAGAAAGTGATCTACAAAAGATTTTTGATAAGATAGAGAACTGTCCAGATAACTTCAACCTCTTATATCAACTGCCTACAGGCGGAGGCAAAACTGTGGTTTTTTCTGAAATCGTGAGACGATATATCGAAAAAACAGGAAAGAAAGTCATTGTCCTTACGCATAGAATAGAGCTCTGCAAACAAACCTCGGATATGTTAGAGGGCTTTGGTGTGCAAAATAAAATTATCAATTCTAAAGTCAAAGAACTTTCCGATGATAACGAATACATGTGTTTTGTTGCCATGGTAGAAACCTTAAACAACAGGTTGAATGAGGAGAAGTTAAATATGAAAAATGTTGGCTTAGCAATTATTGATGAAGCACACTACAATTCATTTACTAAGCTTTTTAAATACCTAGAAAAAGCATTTATCCTTGGAGTGACTGCTACCCCTTTAAGTTCCAACATTAAGCTTCCTATGCATAGGAATTATGAAGAATTGATTGTTGGTAACTCCATTTCGTCGCTTATTGAAAAGGGCTTCTTGGCTGAGGCCAAAATGTTTAATTACGACGTTGGGCTTGGTTCCCTTCAAGTGGGAATTACTGGAGATTACACGGTTAAATCTTCTGAAGACCTCTACACCAACCTGGATATGCAAGAGAAACTTATCCAAGCTTATGAAGAAAAGTGTAAGGGAAAGAAGACGTTGATCTTTAATAACGGAATCAACACCTCTTGGTACGTATATCAAACTTTCAAAGATGCTGGTTACGAAATAAAGCACTTAGATAACACACATAATCGAAAAGAGCGAAAAGCAATTTTAAAATGGTTTAGGGAAAAACCAGATGCCATTCTTACTTCGGTGAGTATTCTTACAACAGGTTTTGATGAACCTACTGTAGAAAATATCATCCTTAATAGGGCAACAAAATCTCTGACGTTATACTTCCAAATGATTGGACGTGGATCTCGGAAACTTCCACATAAAGACATCTTCAATGTTATTGATCTTGGTAACAATATCGCTAGGTTTGGACCTTGGGATGCTCCAGTAGATTGGCAGCTTATTTTTGAAAATCCAGATTATTTCTTAGATAATATGGTTTCGGATGAAGATATTGAGCTCAACTTTAAATATGAAATGCCCGATGAAGTAAGGCAGATGTTCAAAAATTCTGAAGACATTACCTTCGACATTAGGCGACGGTATAATGAAACAGTCAATAATGGTGATAAATCTAAACTTGTCCTAGAAGAGTCGATAATGCAACATGCTAAAATGTGTGCAGAAAATTCTGAAGATGTATTTGATGCAAGAATTCTAGCTAGAGAACTTAAAGACGATATTAAAGATCGGATAAAGCGTTATTCCAATTGCATCATCAACAATACAAAAAACTACAGGGATTGGCTTTTCGAAGATTACGTGCGTAAGCTGAGAGTGAAAATAAATGACCACTTTATGGATTAACTTATAAAACGACTAACTAAAGGCTGTGTTGTCACACAGCCTTTAGTTATTTAAAACCTCACCAAATGCCTAATAAAGTTGAAAGGAGTGATGAAAAAAAGTCAATTTTTGGTTTGAAACTCAACGGACGAGTATTTTTTACATCCGCTTTTTTAATTTTCTTATCGATTGTTTTGACCTTAGTTTATAAAGACTCTGCGAAATCTTTTTTCAATGCTACTCAGCTTTACGTGACTGAAAATGGAGGATGGTTTTATATTCTTGGGGTTAATTTTTTTCTTGTATTTATCCTATACATCGCCCTTAGCAAATATGGGACATTGAAGATTGGAGGAGAACATGCTAAACCTGAGTTTAAAAAAATATCGTGGTTTTCTATGCTTTTTAGTGCAGGGATGGGAATAGGCCTGCTATATTTCAGTGTCTCAGAACCTTTAACCCATTTTTCTAATCCACCTTTCGGCGAAGGAGGAAACGCAGAAGCAGCACGACAAGCCATGCAATATACTTATTTGCACTGGGGAATTCACATTTGGGCGGTGTATGCTTTAGTAGGACTATCACTTGCTTATTTCACTTATACGCGGGGATTACCGCTAACACTTCGCTCTGTATTTTATCCCTTTTTAAAGGAGAAAATATATGGAATATGGGGAGATATTATAGACATATTTGCTGTTTTAGCTACGCTTTTTGGTTTGGCTACGTCTTTAGGCTATGGCGTTAAGCAAGTTTCTGCAGGACTCAATTATGTATTTGGCTTTCCAGATACCATTACCACACAAGTTCTTTTGATAGCAGGAATTACTCTCATTGCCACGGGTTCTGTAGTCTTAGGTATTCATAAAGGTATCAAAGTGCTAAGCGAGTGGAATATTAGAATAGCATTAGTACTTCTGCTTTTAGTCCTTTTCCTTGGTCCAACACTTTTTATTTTCAAGTCTTACGTTCAGAACATAGGAGCTTACTTAGGCGATTTTATCGAGCTATCCACTTGGACAGAAACCTATTCACAGGACAATTGGCAAATGCCTTGGACAGTGACATATTGGGGATGGTGGATCGCTTGGTCCCCATTTGTGGGTATGTTTATCGCTAGAATTTCTAAAGGAAGACAGATACGAGAATTTATTTTTAGTGTTTTGTTTTTACCTACACTTGTTATCTTTTTTTGGATGACTGCCTTTGGTAGCGCTGCCATTAATGATGTTCTGTTAGGAGATAATTCTGTTTTGGAAGCTGTCAATACCAATGTCGATATATCATTATTTGCATTTTTTGAAAATTATCCTTTTACACTCGTTCTCAACTTGGTTGCTATAATTTTAATAGTTAGTTTTTTTGTGACTTCTTCAGATTCAGGGTCGCTAGTTATAGATAGTTTAACGAGTGGAGGGAAGATAGATGCTCCTGTGGGCCAAAGAGTATTTTGGGCCGTTATAGAAGGAGCTATAGCTGCCGTATTGCTAATAGGAGGAGGGCTGGAAGCTCTTCAAACCGCTTCTATAGTATCAGCTCTTCCTTTTACAGTAATTTTATTTGTAATGTGCTACTCCCTGTTTTTAGGTTTAAAAGAAGATTTTATAAAAAAGGAAAAACAAGCTAATTCAAAAGTAAATAATGAAAACGGATTAGAACACTCTCATAAAACTGATGATAAGTTTTCGAAGGATAGTTAAAGGGCTCCAAAGATAAGTGCACCATAAATAGCAAACCTGAGTAATCTTAAAATTCCATAGAGCAAATAACTTCCGAAAGGAAATTTGATTATCCCCGCAGACATACTAGCAATAGCAAAAGGCAAAGGAAGAATTGCTCCAGCAATAATAAGAATGCCGCCCCATTTCCTCATGTTTTTTATATGCTTGGACATTTTTACTTCCAAGAACACAAAAACGGATGGGATGCTGGCAATTCCTCGACCTACAAAGTAGGAAATGATCCCGCCGAAATAAGAAAGTATCGCGAGTATGCTGAGAAATCCCCAAGGATAAGTTGATTTTCCACACCAAGCAATGAAAATCTCTGGAGGAATAAGCCCTAGAATAGATTCTGAAGCAAAGAAAATGGCAAATACTCCAATTGGGGGAAAATTATCTGTCACGTAAATCAACATCGTATTGACATCGATGACAAAAAAATGAATACCTAAAAGGATAGCTATAAAAATAAAAATAGGGGGGGCTGCTTTTATCAAACTCCTCCCTAAAAAACTGTAAAATCCTGTATAAGTATAATACTGGTGTAATAATCTCCAATGAGATTTACGGTTAGGATTTTTATTTTTCTTGCTCATAATAGCTCACAAAAGTAAGGTTTATGCTTAATTGTACCATATTTTTAACTAATCAAATAAATTAAGTATTTGTTAAATTATCTTTGAACTCCGGTAGTTTGTACCCCTTTTATGCGTTGAGCATTTAATGCACAGACTACTAAGAACCCAAATAAGCTCAGCATTATAGTTTGTATACTATACCCACTGTCAATCATCCATCCAACAATTAAAGGACCTAATGCTGTACTGACTACCATAAACATAGTAAATAAGCTTCGTATAGCACCAAGTTTTTCAATGCCATAGATTTCGGCTAATATGGAGGACTTGATAGTTCCGGACATCCCAACTGTAACTCCCATTAAAAGTAAAAATATAAGAGCTCCAGCAATACTATTTATCACTGCAAAAGCCAATAAACCTAGAGTAAGAGGTATTAAATAGAACCTGAACATCTTTTTAGCTGAGAATTTATCTACCCAAACTCCTCCTGCTAAAGAAAAAAGCAATCGCGTTACTGCATATCCTGTAAAAAAAGCTGCGTATAATTGGGGAGACCATCCTTTCTGGTCTACAAAAACATATTGATAAAATATTACAGCGGTAACGGTGAAGCTTATAGCAAAACTCGTGGGCATTAAAATCAAAAATCGCTTGTCGTTTACAATGCTACCAAAATCTTTAATCAGACTTAAGGACGATGGTCTTCCTCGGCTTAATTGTTTATTGAAATGAGTGAGGTCGGTAAAGTATAGTCGTATTAAGTACAAAATGAGTAGGATACCAGAACCTATCATTGCCCATCTCCAGTTAAACCAGCCAATAACTAAAGTAAGCAATAGCGGTAGAACAATTTCACCTGAAGAAAAACCGAGCGTCGAAAAGCTGATTGCTTTCCCTCGATTTTCATCATAAAATTTGGATAGAATGGTCATGCTAATATGACTTAACATCCCTTGGCCAGTAAGCCTTAAACCAATTAAACCTATAAAAATAAAAGCGATGTGGTAGGAGAGTCCCATCAATATGGAGGAAAACGCCAAACACAAAATCGTAAAGGTCGTAACCTTTTTTACAGAAATGTGATCGACGGTATGTCCCACAGATAACATGATAAAAGAAGCAGCCACTGTGCAAATGGCATAAATAGCTCCAAAGCTTCCTTCTGTAATGGCAAATTCAGCGGAAATTTCTGTCACATAAAGGGATATCAAATAAGTTTGACCAAAACTGGACAAGAAGGTTAACATCCAGCCAAAACTCAATTTTCTAAAATTCCCCTTTATAAAGAAGATAAAGTCTCTCATTTAGAACCAGAAGCTTTGAAATTTGGTGATAACTTCTGTATGTCTTTGGTGGTCGGAGATTCAAAACATTCTAGATCAAAATACGGTACTGAAGCAAGCAGGTGATCAAAAATTCCTGCGATCACGCGTTCATAATTTTGCCAAACTTTATCTTTTGAAAAGGCATAAATTTCTAAAGGAATACCTTCAGGAGTAGGAGCCAATTGTCGAGTCATCATCATCATGTCTTTATTGATTTCTGGATGCTTTTCTAAATAGCGATCCACGTAGACTCTAAAGGCTCCAAAGTTGGTTTGGTTTCTGCCGTTGATGGATATGGATTTATCAATCGTATGAGAGGTATTAAACTCATCAATTTCTTGTTGTGCATTTTGAATATAGTCTGTAATAAGTCTAATTTTTTTTAGGTTTTCAATATCATCTTCATTTAGAAATTTAATGCTATTAGCTTTTATTAAGATCGAGCGTTTTATTCGTCTTCCGCCAGAAATACTCATTCCACGCCAGTTTTTAAACGAATCTGAAATCAGATAATAAGTGGGTATTGTAGTAATGGTATTATCAAAATTTCTAATTTTTACAGAAGCTAGATTGATTTCAAAAACATCCCCATCTGCACCATACTTTTCCATGGTAATCCAATCTCCGAGTCTTACGGTATCGTTCACAGTTACTTGTATACTCGCTACAAAACCTAAGATGGTATCTTTAAAAATCAAAAGCAGTACAGCAGAAAATGCACCAAGAGCGGTTAAAAAACCAACAAGTGGTTTTCCGGTTAATTTTGAAAATACAACTACAATTCCTAGGACCCAGACAAGGATCATAAAGACTTGAATATAACTCTCTATAGGTTTATCTTTAAAGGAATTGAAAGTTCTTAAATAATCTTTAAATGTCAATAGCAAACTTCTTACAATCCAAATCCCAACAAAAGTGATAAGAATCTCAATAAATTTTTCAAAATAAATTTCAGAATCAGTAAAATCAATAAGAACAACAGGTATGAGTTCGTATATAATAAATAGAATAACTAGATTAGAGAGATAAACAAAGACCCTATTTTTTATCAAATAATCGTCGAAGCTGGTTTTGGTTTTAGTGGCTAAGTTGTGTAAAATACTTAGCGCTGTATATCTCAAAATTTTAAATAAAAAAAAACTCAAGATAATAATGATCAAAAAGTTGAGGGCAGCATTTAAATAAGTAGCTGCAAAATCAGAAAAATACCCACTAGATTTGAGAAGCTCATAAAAGTATTTTGCAACCGTTGTCTTATCCATGATCAAATTTTTTGCAAATTTACATATAATCTTACATCTTTGATCTCTTAAACCATAAGTAATAAGCTGTGAAACAGAATTTAATTGTCTTTTTAATAATTGCAGGTGTACTGTTTTTCGTGGCTGGAACGTATTGGTTTTTAAAACCCAATTATTCCTACACAGGTGAACTGCGCATTTTAAAAACATTTGAGCTTCCGGAATCTTTAAAAGAAGTTTCTGGAATTAGCCATATAGATGATTCTAAGCTTGCTTGTATTCAGGATGAAAAAGGAAGTATCTATATTTATGATCTCAACCTCGAAAGCGTTACAAGAGAAATTCAATTTGGACCAAGAGGAGATTATGAAGCCATTAGAATTATTGATTCTACAGCTTACGTCATGGATAGTAGTGGACAACTTTTCAGAATCGAAAATTTCGAACTCGAAAGTCGGATAGTCGAAGTCTTTCAAACTGAATTTTCAAAAAAACATAACATCGAAAGTTTTGATATCAATAAAACTACAGGTGAAATTCTTACAATTCCAAAAGAAAATAACCTTCTAACCACTAGGGATCGCTTTCTTATTTATGAATTAGATCCCACTACATTTGACACCAAAGAAGACTACTTTATAAATTTAAGTTACAGAGATCCGATATTTGAAGTAGATGCTTCCTGGTTTATGGAAACTAATTTCTTTCCTTCAGAATTGACGATTCATCCAACTACACAGGAAATTTATATTTTAGATTCGAAAACTCCTAGAATTTTAATATTAGAGCCAGATGGATCTCCGAAAAAAATGCACCTCTTAGATCCCGAAAAGTTCCAACAACCAGAAGGTTTATCCTTCGATTCTAAAGGGCGAATATATATTTCTAATGAGGAAGGGGATTTTCAAAAACAAAACATACAACTTATAGAATTTAAGTGATACTTATTTCTTTTTTGAGCTAAAAAGACGACTAAAAAAGCCTTCTTTTTTATCTTCCTTCTCGGTTTCGTCGTCAAAATTCTTTTCAGTTTCGTCTTTTGTAAATAGGCGTTTGAAAAAACCATCACGCTTTATACCATTGCAATTTAAAGCTTCCCTTTGGTTTTCGGAGAGTGACGGGAATTTCGCTCTAGTGATCTCATTAAAGCGATCTTCTTTAACCATCTGTTGATACATAGTTCCAAAAATGGGCAACGCTGAATTTGCACCTTGACCTAGTCGAGTAGTTTTAAAGTTGATGCTTTGGTTATTATGCCCTACCCATGTAATATTGACCAACTTTGGAGTAATCGCAGCAAACCAACCGTCCTTGTTCCCCTGAGTTGTACCGGTCTTGCCAGCCAGATCTTGGCGGAGTCCGAAGGTAGTTCGTAATCGACTGGCTGTACCTTCATCAACAACATTTTCTAAGATGGCCAATAAGATTCGGTTTTGCTCAACCTCCAGTTCTGAAGATTTAGGTTGAGCAGGAGTAAATTCAGCAATCACTTCGCCAGTTTTTGATGTGATTTTTGTTATAAAATGAATCTCAGGAACTTTACTTTGGTTGGCGATACTCGAATATACCTTGGCTAATTCTTTCATATTCAATTCTGCAACTCCAAGAGCTAGAGAAGGTTCACTAACCATATTGGAAGTTACTCCCATACTCTTCGCTAGTGTAATTGTATTTTCAATTCCTGCCTTTTCCAATACTTTTACACTCACCGTATTTAAAGAGTGGGTGAGGGCGTGTTTCATAGAAAAATTGAGGTAAGGATCTTCTTCCTTATGAGATGAGTTTTCTGGCTTCCAGTCTTTAAAGTTAGTATAGGTGATCTCTTTTGCTGAAAAATAATCACAAGGCTTTATTCCAGTTTTTAATGCAGAAGCATACACAATGGGTTTAAAAGTTGACCCCACTTGGCGTCTAGAATTTTTGATGATATCAAATTTTGAGGTTCTGTAGTCTACACCACCAACGTAAGCCAATATGGCTCCAGTTTTTGGATTTACACTTAGGCTTGCCGCATTTATTTGCTTCAAGCTATAGCTTATACTATCCAACGTAGATAGCTGTAATACAGTGTATTCTCCATTTTTTAAAACCTCAATGGGTCTCTTCTTTTGGAGACTATCTAGGAGTTGATCTTTAGAAATTTTAGACCTTTTTAATCTCTTATAGACCTTGGTGTTTTCAGCAATTTTTAAAAGCAGTGCTTTATTTTTCCAAGGTAAATCGGTGCTATATTCTGCTTCAAACTGAGGCTGCAAATTGCCTATATGCTTTTTAACAGAAGCTTCTAAAAGCTTTTGTTGATCAAGATCTAGGGTAGTGTGAATTTTTAAGCCATCTTCTTCTATACTATATTTATAATCATTTTTGGAATTGATACTATCAAGGATACCTTCAACTTCAGACTTGATAAGGTCAACGAAAAATTGACGTTGAAAGGTGTTCCGCTTAGAGAGTTTCAATTGAATAGATTCACTCATAGCAGAACTTGCTTTTTCTGAAGTCAGGTAGCCATATTTTTGCATTTGAGAAAGAACTACATCACGTCTCAACTGACTTCGTTCAGGGAAAAGTCTTGGATTGTAAGAATGGTTAGCCTTAAGGGTTCCCACTAAGGTCGCCGACTCTGGAACAGATAAGTCGGATGTGGTTTTATCAAAAAATTGATTTGCCGCACTCTCTATACCGTAAGTATTACCACTAAAAGGAACCGTATTGAGATATAATTCTAAGATTTCTTTTTTAGAATACACATTTTCAATCCTTTTGGCAATGATGCTTTCCTTCAACTTGTTAACGGGTAGACTAAAAAAACCATAAGATTTTCTCCCATAGATATTTTTGACCAACTGTTGCGTAAGTGTACTTCCTCCTCCAGAAGACTTATCACCAGAGAGGATAGTTTTAAAAAACACGCGCAAAAGACTATAATTATCCACACCATCATGTTCATAAAACCGTGCATCTTCAGTAGCGACTAATGCCTCTACAAGGTGTTTGGGGAAAGCTGAATATGAAATAGACTGTCTATTGTATTTATAGAATTTATCAATGACTTCTCCTTTATGATCTAGAATTTCTGTGGCTTCCGACTGCTTTATATTTTGAAGATCGCTCTTTGTCTGCACTTTCCCCCATAACCCTATATAAATGCTTCCAAAGAAAATGAAAAAACTTCCAATAAGAATCGTCATCCCCCAAAGGAAAAGTCTGAAAAAGCTATTGTTTTTTTTCTTTTTTGACTTTGTCATGAATTTTAATTTTGCTCAAAAGTAATTTTAAACTTCAAACGATGACGTTAAAAGTTTTAAAAATGAGGATGAAGTTAATACCTAGACATTAACTTTAAATAAATCAAAAAATTATTTAGAAAATATGAAAAATAAAGTTGCTTATATAACAGGCGGAAGTAAAGGAATAGGTTTTGGTATTGCAGATGCCCTTATGAAACAAGGGGTTCATGTTGCTATTACTAGCCGAACGAAGTCTTCTGCTGACCAAGCTGTAGAATTGCTTAAAAGTTCCAATCCCAATGCAAAAGCTATTGGTATTGAAGCAGACGTAAGAGAATTGAAGCATCAAGAAAAAGCAGTACAAAAAATTTTAAGCGAATTTGGTCAACTCGACTACGTTATAGCTAATGCAGGATTGGGCCACTATCACTCTATTGAAGATTTGACAGAAACCCAATGGAAAGAAACTATAGACACCAATCTTACAGGAGTATTTTTTTCGATTAAAGCTTCTGTAGAGGCTTTAAAAAAGAGTAAAGGATATTTTATAACCATATCTAGTCTTGCAGGAACCAATTTCTTCGCAAAAGGATCTGCTTACAACGCCAGTAAATTTGGAGTAACAGGATTTACGCAAGCTGTGATGATGGATTTAAGAGATTACGGTGTAAATGTGTCTACTATCATGCCTGGGTCTGTAGCTTCTCATTTCAATGGAAATACTCCAGATGAAAGTGATGCTTGGAAAATTCAACCCGAAGATTTGGGAGAATTGGTTGTTGATTTATTTAAAATGAATCCTAGAACTCTACCGAGTAAAGTAGAGGTAAGGCCATCTCAACCTTCCAAGAAATAATTTACCTCAAGGCCCATAAAAAAAGCCATTCAATCTGAATGGCTTTTTTTACGTTTATAAAGTATCTAGGATTAGCCTAAATATTTCTTAAGCATTTTATTTTTGGATTGATGTTTCAATCGTCTAATGCCTTTTTCTCTAATTTGTCTTACACGCTCTCTACTTAAATCGAACGTATCTCCAATTTCTTGAAGCGTCATCGCTGGTTGATTGCCAATCCCATAATTTAAACGAATAACATCTGCTTCTCTTTGAGATAGGGTTTCTAAAGCTCTATTGATTTCGATACTCAAAGAGTCTTTCATCAATTGATCATCTGGAGTAGGGGATTCAGCAGAACTTAATACATCATATAAGTTCGAATCGTTTTCACCTTCCTTAAAGGGTGCATCCATAGAGAGATGACGACCAGAATTTTTAAGAGCTACTTTCACTTGAGCTTCACTCATATCGAGCTCTTTAGCAATTTCAATAGCAGATGGTGGACGCTCGTTGACCTGTTCTAGGTGAGAAAAGGTTTTGTTTATTTTGTTAATGACTCCAATTTTATTTAAAGGAAGTCTTACCACACGTGACTGCTCTGCTAAAGCCTGAAGGATAGATTGTCTAATCCACCATACAGCGTACGAGATAAATTTGAAACCACGGGTTTCATCAAATCGCTTGGCTGCTTTAACAAGACCAACATTACCTTCATTAATTAAATCAGGCAATTTTAAACCTTGATTTTGATATTGTTTTGCAACTGAGACGACAAACCTTAAATTGGCATTAGTTAATTTTTCCAAAGCTGCTTGATCGCCTTCCCGAATCCGTTGAGCTAATTCAACTTCCTCCTCAGCTGTAATTAAATCTACCTTACTAATGTCTTGTAGATATTTATCTAAGGACTTAGATTCACGATTGGTAACCTGTTTGGTAATTTTAAGCTGTCTCATATATAATTTTTATATAATAATAATAAATAACTGGAATTTGGCTATAATACGACTTTAAACTGGTAAAGTCAAGTATTATTGCTTTTAAGATGTCTTAATTCCAATATTTTATAATAGCCTTAAGAAGAAAGCCAAATCACACCGTAAATAAAGATAAAAGTCCATTGAATGGTGCGTATCCAATTCCCTTTGGTTAACCTGTTAGCCGATGACTTTAAGTCTCTATTGACTTCGATATTATGATGTAACGGTACAAAATAAATAAAGGTGCTGATCCAGGTTGAGACCACTAAAATTAAATAGACCAAATGGACTGTTGAAAAATCAAAAATGCACAAGTACAGCGCTATTCCCATTTGAATGAACATGAGTGGAGCTACAATAAACGTAATTCTGGGTGTGTACGTTTTATGCCAATTCAATAAATGCTCTTCGGAGTAGAAGGTGAATCCTGGATAAACAATGAGTTGAACCATCCAAATCAAGACTACAAGTCCAAAATCGGCTAAAAGCCTTAACATACATAGATGTTCGAGTATACTGTTCATCTAGTCGGTTAGTTTCCAGTTGTAATCTTGATGAACTTTTTTCAAAATCAAGAAAAAAGGAATCCACCAAATGAAGTCATTGGTAATAAGCGTATAAAAAAACTCAAAAGGAACTTTGCCTTCATAATAATTAAACACAAAACCCAAGGGACCAAAAATCTTTCCTAAGAAACCAACTGCAACAATTGGCCAGTGCCTTAGAGGGTTAAAGGACGCCCACCAATATCCTATACCGTACACTCCTATAACCATTCCCATACCTTGCCAGATCATAGGTTGAGTAGGGAGTTCCATACCCACAAGTTGAAAAAAATGATTTGGAAAAATAACCACCCAGGCGCCCCAGAGGATATTATATATAGCTGCTAATTGTAATGTTAATTTCATGGGTGCAAAAATAGATAAGCCATCATAAACAACTTTAAATTTTATTAGAATACTTTGCATAAAAAACACTCAAGCTTATAAAGACTTGAGCGTTTTTAAGAGTTAGCAAAAATTACCTTCTATTTTTCCCACTTGAATTCAGCAAACATATCATCGACTTTAGTTTCTGAAATGTGATTGATATAGTTACTTAGCGTCTTCATACCAACCCCAGTAATAACACCGGCTACATGTTGATCGGTATAGCCTGCTTGTTTTAAGGCATTTGTAGCCTCTTGAGTAGGGAAGCCACGCTCCTTGGTAACAGATACAGCAAACTTGGAAAGCGCTTCGTATTTAGCCTCTGATAATTTTTTACGATCTCGTAAAGCATCGATAACTTCCTTAGAGACTTTACTTTGATGCTTAGCGATAAAGCTATGTGCTGCTACACAATAAGTACATTCATTATAAACAGCTATAGAAAGCAAAATCACTTCTTGTTCTTGAGGAGTAAAACCAGAATCCTTTCTAAACGTTTCATCGGCTTTCGTATAAGCGTTTAAAAGGGATGGATTGTTAGCCATCATTTTGAACATATTAGGAACTGCGCCCATTTTAGATTTTGTAGCTTCTAAAATACCTTTTGCAGGTTCTTGAGCTTCATTAATTTCAATAGGTTTCATATATTTATTTTTAAATTCGATTGAATAGTCGTTTAGAAGGTAATGAGATTACAAAAAAAAACCACTCGTAAAGAGTGGTTTTTGAATTCTAAAATTGAATAGATTTAGCTTTTTATTTCAACTAATTCCAATTCAAAAGTAAGATCGTGTCCAGCAAGTGGATGATTAGCATCGACAACGATGTGATCTTCATTCACTTCTGCAACTCTTAATTGACGTTCAGTTCCATCAGGATTTTGAGAAACTAATCCCATACCTACTTCAGGTTTTATATCCTCTGGAAGTTGATCTTTACCAACTTGTTGGAAAAGTTCTTCCTTAACTTCACCGTAAGCTTCTTCTTTAGGGATTTCTATAGTTTTTTTCTCAGCTTCTTTCATATTAAGGACACCAGTTTCAAAACCTGGAATAATTGTACCTTCGCCTAGCGTAAATTCAATAGGTTCTCTTTCTAAAGAACTATCGAAAACTTGTCCGCTAGTAGCTATTTTTCCTGTGTAGTGAACTTTTACTGTGTCTTTTTCTTTTACTTGACTCATAAATATTAATTTATTGATTTCTAATTAATTAGAACTTTTATTTAACAATTAATACAAAGATATCATTTAGACAGCCAAACCCAATTATATCGGTTATTAATTCTCTTTTTTAATGCAATTTTAACCTTAAGTAAGGCAATTATTGAAATAATTGAACATAATTTCGCTTAAATTATTTAAAATTTCAAAATGGGCAACAACTCCAAAAAGCCAGATCAGGTAGTTTACAATGAAGATACCAATAAATATGAAGCGGGTTTATTGCCTTATGCTACAAATTCTAGTGCTCCAAAGATCACTCCTACAGATTTAACAGGATGGAAAAACTCCAATGTGAGTAAAGTCAATCATCAAATCAAAACAGAGTACGAAGAATTAAAGCAGAAGTATGAAAAGTTGATGGCGCAATACGAATACAATAATCTTATTTACAGTGCTGAGTTTAGTTTTGAACCTATTGTAGGTGAGATTTATCATCTATATGAAAATAAAAAGAGAAAAATATTCTTATCTATTATATCCCCTAATGAGTGTAATTTTGATTTTAAAGGAAGTTTTAAACTCAATGAAGACAAAATGTGGGTTCGATTGGATTCTAAAGGAAAACTCACCTTAACCCATTAACCATAACTCTATGAAAAATTATCATTGGATACTATTATTTACGCTCACAGTAAGTGTATTAGCTTGTAAAGCTGATAAAAAGGAAGACACTTCAGAAGAAAATGTAGAAGTAGTCCAAGAAGAAAATTCGACCGAGATAATAGGAAATGAAATTTCCTATCAAGCCTCAGACTCTATAATGCTAAACGGATATATTTCCAGAAATACTGCTACGTCAGGTAAAAGACCTGGAATTATTGTAGTACACGAATGGTGGGGTCACGATGAGTTCGCAAGACAAAAAGCAGATGAACTTGCTGAAATGGGTTATGTAGCTCTAGCCGTCGATATGTATGGAAATGGAAAACAAGCTGAACATCCAGAGGAAGCTATGGCATTTTCTAGCAACCTGATGAAGAATTTTGACACTGCTAAAAAACGTTTTATGGCAGCGATGGAAACTCTAAAAGCTGATGAGAATGTAGATGCAGAAAAGATTTCAGCTATAGGTTTTTGTTTTGGTGGAAGTGTAGCCTTGTCGATGGCCAATTCTGGTGCTGACTTAGATGGAGTTGCTGTCTTTCATAGTGGACTTGGTTTACCAGTTATGCCAAATGAAGATTTGAAAGCCAAACTTTTAATTCAAAATGGGGCCGAAGATATGATGATTACCGATGAGCAAGAAAAAACTTTCAAATCTCAATTAGATGCTATCAACGCTGATTATGAGTATATTGCTTATGAAGGCGTGATGCATTCTTTTACCAATAAAGATGCCGATAGCTTAGGTGAAAAATTCGATCTTCCACTAGCTTATGATAAAGAAATAACAGAAAAATCTTGGGAAAAAATGACATTATTTTTTAAAGACCTTTATAGCGAATAAGTAAGTTTGTTTGTTGTAATTGAAAAGCCTGCTTGTATGTTTACAAGCAGGCTTTTCTTATTTATAGTGAAAATTCTTTTATTTTTTTAATATATCCATGTAACGGTCCACCTTAGGTAACAGAAGAATAGTGGTTCTTCTATTTTTTGCGCGACCTTCTTTGGTTGCATTATCTGCTACAGGATAATAATGAGCTCGGCCAGAAGCAATAAGACGATCTCCGCCCACTCCAAACTTATCTTCCAAAGTCCTCACTACGGAAGCTGCTCTACGAATACTTAGATCCCAGTTATCTACGATGTATGAAGATTCTGAAATTTTCATATTATCGGCGTGACCTTCAACTCTAATGTCCATATTTGGCTCCGAGTTGATCACCTCTGCAATTCTGGCTAAAAGGTTATAAGCCTTTTTATCGACCCAGTAACTTCCGCTTTTAAATAAAACTTTATCAGTTAAGGTTATTCTTACAATAGGCTCTTCCACAGTAATTTCAATTGCCTCATCTGCAACTTTGTCTTCATCCTTCATCTGTTTTAAAAGGTTCGACTTGATGTTGTAGGCTACAGCAAGGTTGATCGAATCTTCCAACGTATTAGCTTTAGAACGTTGATCGACTGGCATTTTAGAAAATACTTTTCTCACATTCGATTTGGTGTTTTCAGAAACCAGCATACCTTTATCGGTAAGTTGGATTTTGTTTTCAGCATCACCTTGTAAGTTGGCAATTTTCTGCTTGTAAGACAAAACTTCGTCCTCAAGCTCTGCATAGTTGTCGTTGGAATTTTGCTGTTCAGATCTCAGATCAGAAAGTTCTTGTTCTAAGGCTGTTTTTTGATTCTCAACTTGGTTCATTTTCTTCTTAGAAACACATGAGGTCATCAAAATAGCAAATAAAAGTGTAATTGTAGCAATTTTAGTCATAAGTGATTAGATTTGAGTTAAATGTAGATATTTTTTTTAAAAAAATCACAATTTTTTTCCAAAAGCTAAATCACCTGCATCTCCCAATCCCGGAATAATGTATCCCTTCTCATTTAAAGTGTCATCCACGGCAGCAATCCAGAGTTGTGTATCTTCAGGGAAGTGTTCTTCGAGAAGATCAACTCCCGGCTGGGCGCCAATAACAGATACGACATGGGTTTGTTTAGGTTGGCCTAATTTCTCCAAGGCTTTATAGACATTTAGCATAGACCTACCAGTAGCCAGCATAGGATCTGCCAAAACCAAGGTTTTTCCTTCTAAGCTGGGAGAGGATAAGTATTCAACTACTATTTCAAAATCTTTTCCATTGCTTTCCACTTTTCTAAAAGCTGAAATAAAAGCATTATCTGCTTCATCTAGATAATTAAGAATACCATTGTGCAAAGGAATACCTGCTCTTAATATAGAACAGACCACTATTTCATCCTGGCAGAGATGAGAGGTCGTTTCAGCTAGGGGAGTTTGAAAGTTTTGGGGACTGTAGGAAAAGGTTTTACTCATTTCATAAGTCAGTATTTCTCCAATGCGCTCAATATTCCTTCGAAACTTCATCCGGTCTTGTTGTACCGATTCATCTCTCAATTGGTGGATGAAGTGATTAAGGATAGAATGGGTTTGACTTAAATTATGAACTTTCATAAGTTTTTTTTCAAAAATAGGAGTTTTTACTGTAGTCTCAAACCTAATTTGGAAGAAGCCGTGGCATTAAAGTATCGTTAATTTTGTTCTGAGTTGTTCAATAATTTCTAATTTAATGTTCTAATATATTTATATATGACTCCACTAAATGTTACTCAGAAACTCATCAAATCTCATCTTATCGAGGGAAAAATGATACCCGGCGAAGAAATTGGCCTAAAAATAGATCAAGCTTTACTTCAAGATGCCACGGGGACTTTGGTTCAATTGGAACTCGAGGCCATGGGGTTGGATAGAGCCAAAACCGAAGTTGCAGTTCAATATGTTGATCACAATCTTTTACAAACGGATTTTAAAAATGCAGATGATCATAAATTTTTAAAATCTGCAGCTCAGCGTTTTGGGTTATGGTATAGTAGACCAGGAAATGGAGTAAGTCACCCAGTACACATGGAACGCTTTGGTAAACCAGGCAAAACCTTAGTTGGGTCAGACTCTCACTCTTGCGCTGCAGGATCTTTAGGTATGCTTGCTATTGGAACTGGCGGTTTGGATGTGGCGGCAGCCATTGCAGGTCAGCCGTATTTTGTCAAAATGCCAAAAGTAATGGGAGTAAAGCTCACTGGTAAATTACCCGATTGGGTGAGTGCTAAAGATGTTGTGCTCGAAATGCTAAGACGTCACGATGTGAAAGGAGGAGTTGGTAAGGTGATAGAATATTACGGCGATGGTCTTAACGAGTTGAGTGCTATGGATAGACACGTCATTGCCAATATGGGCGCAGAGCTTGGCGCTACCACGACAGTGTTTCCTAGTGACAAAGAAACTAAACGCTTTTTAAAATCACAGAATAGAGAAGGGGATTGGTCTGAATTGTTAGCCGATGAAGGTTGCGAATACGAATTTCATGATGAAATTGTCTTAGATGATTTGGTGCCTTTAATTGCTTTACCAACTAGTCCTGGTAATGTTGTTCCAGTGTCTGAAGTAGCGGGTAAACCCATAAGTCAAGTGGTTATTGGCTCTTCAGCCAATCCTGGATTACGAGACTTTTGGATTGCCAGCGCGATTGTAGAAGACAAGAGCATCAGTCCTGAGGTGAGTTTTGATGTCAATCCAACGTCTAGACAAATCATGCAGAACATGATTGATAATAAAGCTTTTGGAAACTTGATAAAAGCGGGGGCAAGATTTCACCAATCAGGTTGTATGGGCTGCATTGGTATGGGGCAAGCTCCAGCAAGTGGAACCATTAGTTTAAGAACTATGCCACGTAATTTTCCAGACAGAAGCGGAACCAAAGACGATCAGGTTCATTTGTGTAGCCCAGAAACTGCAGCAGCTTCAGCACTTATGGGAAAAATTACCGATCCTCGAGATCTGGAGAAAGAATTTGATATGACTTACCCAAAATTTGAATATCCAACCTATGAAATCATCAATACCGATATGCTTATCGCACCAGTAGAGAATAATAAATCGGTAACATTGGAAAAAGGACCTAATATTAAAGCTTTACCAGAAATCCCAGAGCTAAAGGACCATTACCGAGTTCCTGTATTATTAAAAATGGGCGATAATGTTTCGACCGATGAGATCCTAAAGGCTGGCGCAGAAGTGCTTCCCTTCAGAAGTAATCTTCCAGAAATTAGTAAATACTCCTTTATGGTTATCGATGATAGTTTTTATGATAGGGCTATGACTGCAAAAGAGTCTCACGGGGGTCACGTCGTCGTAGCTGCCGAAAATTATGCGCAAGGCTCCAGTAGGGAACATGCAGCTTTAGCTCCAAAGTACTTAGGTCAAGTGGCTGTGTTGGCTAAAAGTTATGCTAGAATCGCTTGGCAAAATCTGGCAAACTTTGGGATTTTACCACTCGAATTCATCAATGAGTATGACTATGATAGTATAGAGCAAGGTGATGATGTAGAATTGAAAGATGTGATTCAATCTGTCAAATCTAAAGAGAACGTAAAAGTGGTAATTCACAAATCTAAAGGCGATTCAAAAACCATTGAGATGAAACATACTTTAAGTGATAGACAAATTCAAATTATCGTGAAAGGTGGAATCATCAACGATTTCAAAGAAAAATTATAAACCTTCAGAAATGTTGAATATAAAAAGCGCTCCATTTGGAGCGCTTTTTTAGTATCCATATATGTCCTTAGGTCTAAGGCAACTTAGCGTCTTTAGAATCATTTTCTTGTAAAGACATCAAATCGTTTATTCCCTTCACCTCAATTATTTTTTCGCCCCGCATGGCAATGGGATGCATCAAGACCTCTGGATTTTTAGCCAATACCTTTAAGGCTTGGTTTTCCTCTAAATTCGGATGGTCACTTAAAGTCTTTTTTATAAAAGGGTGATCGGTATTGATTAATTCTGAAGGTTGCTTTTTCAGAAGTCTAGAAAGTTCTGCCCACTGAGTTTCAGTAAGTTTAATTTCATTGAGGTTAATCAATACTTTTTGAGCTTTGGTGGCTTCGGCGATTGCAATACTTTGTTTGGCAATCCTACTATCTGGATGATAATATAATTTTAATTCGCGATCATTTTTTGCTATAACTCCCATATCTTTGTTACTCATGGTTAATATTTTTTCTAAAGTAAGAATTAATCCAGTGGTTCGGAAACATTTAGTAATATTTTGAGGTTTATATCTATAGAGAATATAGACCTTATCGGAAAAACGATACATCAATGCAAGATCAAAAAATTGCTATCATAGGAGCAGGATTAAGCGGCCTTGTCGCAGCTATTAATCTCGAAAAGGCAGGTTTTCAGCCAGAAATTTTTGAAGCGACAGATCGAGTAGGGGGCAGAGTAAAAACCGATTATAGAGAGGGATATACTTTCGACCACGGCTTTCAAGTCTTACTCACCCACTATCCAGCAACTCAAAAATACTTAAACTATGACTTGTTAGAGCTTGAGAAATTCTACCCTGGTGCCGTTATTTACAATCAAGGACAGCAAGACAAAATAGGAGATCCCTTGCGACAATTAAGCTTGTTGTTTCCAACCTTAACCTCCAAAATAGGAAGTTTCGCCGATAAACTGAAAATCTTAAAACTCAATACCGAGCTCAAAAAGAAAAGCTTTGATGATATCTTTTTGGCTGAAGAAAAAACCACTTTACAGTATCTTCAGGATTACGGATTTTCATCAGACATCATTCATAATTTTTTTAAACCTTTTTTTACAGGAATTTTCTTGGAGCACGAGTTAACGACCTCGTCCAGGAAATTCGAATTTGTTTATAAAATGTTTGGAGAAGGAAGCGCTGCAATCCCCAAAAAGGGGATACAAGCCATTCCCAATCAACTGATGGCTCAATTGAAACAGACTAAAATTCACTTTAATACACCCGTTGAATCTATTCAAAATCAGAATGTTATATTTAAAAACGGAGGAGAAGCGGAGTTCGATTTTGTGATTATCGCCACTGAAGCTTCTCACCTTATTTCCAATTTAAACAATCAGAATACGCTCTGGAAAAGCGTCGATAACTATTACCTAAGCGTGAAGCAACGCGCCTTTAAAGAACCGATGATTGGTTTAATTGCAGACGAGGACGCATTGGTTAATAATTTTTACTATGTATCCAAACCAAAAGCTGAGGAGCATTTGCTATCGGTGAGTATCGTTAAACCCCATGAGTTATCGCAAGAAGAACTTGAGGCTAGAATTACAGAGGATTTAAAAACCTATGTGGGTATAGACACCTTAGAATTTAAGCGGTTTTACCACATCAAAAAAGCTTTACCTATTATGCAAACAGTGAGTTATATGCTACCAAAGTCGGAGACTCAATTAAAAGATCAGATCTTTCTAGCGGGAGATCATTTAGCGAATGGCTCGATTAATGCGGCAATGTTAAATGGAGAGTCTGCAGCGCAAGCGGTGATCTCCAAAATTAAAAACGGTATTATAAATCTAGGCTAAACGCGATGAACACCAACATGGTATTGACATTGTGTTTAGATCATAAATCCTTTATCATGAAAGTTAACAAAAATATAGTATTTTTTGCCTTTACAGTTATATTGTTGAGTATCGTTTCTTGTGGATCGTCCAATGTGTATACAGCTCAAGAAAAAGCAAGCTTAGAAAAGCTCGTTACCGATCGCAATTTTGAAATAGAACTCCAATGGGCCAGACCTTTGGTGACCAATAGTTTGAATCAGTTGGCCGATGCAGGACTTTTTAGGCCAGGAGACAACGCCTCACAGATAAACTTACAAGGTAATCAGAACACTTTCAAATTCGAAAACGATACTGTTTCGGCTAATTTACCGTATTATGGAGAACGCCAAATGGGTGGCGGATATAATTCTGATGGCGGAGGTATTGACTTTGAAACCACACCCAAAGAATTAACTTTGACCAAAGACGATGATAAAGATTACTACCTGATGGAGTTTAACGTTAGGGATAAAGACAGTAATGAAAACTATGATGTAAGCCTAACACTGTACCCAAGTTTAAATGCTATTATCGATATTTGGTCATCGCAACGGAATACCATTCAATATAATGGAACACTTAAAGCAATTACAGAACCAAAAGAGGAGTAAAAGATCTTAAGGATGTTTTTAATTAATTTCAAATCAGAGTATTCCTATTTTACATAATATAAATTATAGGACAACATATTGACAATTTATAAAACAAATGAAGGTTTTCCTATATAATTGACCTTATATACTAATTGTAGTAATCTTTCAATTTGACTTTCAACTGATTCAGTGCTTATTATACCCGTTCCATCAAAAAAAAATTTTAAATCAAAATTGCTCGGACCTGCGCCTTTATAAGTAACGGTTTGTGCACTTGAACCATTGGTAGAATTGCCAGTTGAAAATTCCTGTATTTTTTTATCCTTTAAGTTTTCAGGATTGAATAATACATCATAAGAATCTATACGATTTCTAAATTTAGTATCCCTGTAAGCTACAATCCTCATTTTGGAAAGTTGTCCAGTATCTAAAGATTTTAAAAATGATTTCATATCGTATTATCTAATTTTTCTTGAATTCAATTTACCCAATACGGTATCAATACAATCTTTATTGATAGACCTTTTCATTTCATCTAATATATTGATATAATTCTTCTTTGTCGATTGTCTCGTCACTTAAACCTGAAGAGTCCTTAGTTACAATTCCTCGAATAATTATCAATTCCTTAATAATTAATGTCATTAAATCTCTCTTTTAAAGTGTCTATAATTGAGTGTAAGTGTTTCAATTGCTAATTCATTTGTTTTACTATTAAGGGTGGATAACTCCCAACTAATTGGAAAAGCATGAACTACATTCCAAGACGCCAATATTTTTTGATTACCAGCGCCCAATAATGAAATATGAATGTCTCGAGGGCTAAATTTGAAATTATTGATAGCATCACTACACCATTTATCTAATTTAGAATTTGGCATTAAACAACGCTTTAGTACAAGGTTTTCAAGTTTGGGAGGAGTTGGGAAGCTGTGTACAAATCTATTCTCACCACCTTCCTTTCTTTCCTCCACTCCGAAAGTTGCTTTTAAACCTGAAACTTCCTGGAAACTACTATCTATTAAGCCCGTCATACCAGAAAAATTGACGGAAAAATAAAATTCAGTTGGTGGGCTAGTATCCGGTTTAAAAAAATCTGTTGAACTCATAAAAATTATCTGTTAATAATGGTTAATCCTTCATGAATTATTTCAATACTCTCAATGGCTACTTCACTTCCATCCGATTTAAGATCGATAGAACTAATTTTAGAAGGCCAGGCATTTAATAATGTCCACGTCAGTGTTGGATTACCTCCATCGTCTAAAAGTTTAATAACAACATTCTGACGCTCAATAGTGTTCATTTTGATCTTCACAAACCAATCCCAAAACGCATTATCTTTTGCAAAAACCCCTTTCTTCATAATCACTTTATTATTCTTAATCATCCCAGGCATGCTGATCTTTGAAAAAACAGGGCTATTGCCATGACGGTATTCGATCGGTTCAGATTCAATATCCAAACCATTGATTTCCTGAAATGGAATATTTGTTGTAGATCCCCAATCTACCATAAAGTAAAATTTTGGTAAAGGCCAATTTGTATCTTGTGCTTCTGCAGCAGCTATTTGCATAGCAGTAGCATAAAAACGTGAATCATCACCTTCACTAAATGATTTGATTAAGCCTTTTATTTGGTCAGCAACAGCCATTTATTATTTATTATTTAAGGTGAAAAAAAATACAAAATAAACGATTAAAATAGTGATAATTTTCCATTCCTTACACATTACACTTCCCTCTCACTTCATAACGACTGAGCAAGATACAGGCACGTAAAAAGCATGTTGAATTAATATCGTAGAAGAAATAAAGCAGTCTATAATGCCAAAGCGCTCGCTAACCTATTCCCAAAAAGGGCTTATGCAAAGCGTCGGCTGACCCATTTTTTAAACGGTAAGCCCTTACCTTTTTTATTGCGTCCTCTTACCGCTCTGTCCTACTTTTAATTAAAGCAAAGTCACGATTCAACTCGTTTCTCGCTCAGGGCAGGTGCTCTGCAGAACAGTATAGGACAACATATTGAATTTTGGTATTTTATGAGATCAGCTTCTTTGATAGTTATAATGGCGTTATATAAAATATCAGTATCCTAATGCAACCTTCCTCAGGATAATAGGATTCGTATAGTCGAAAATATGGACTTCCCTCTCTCCTACTTGTCCGGAGCAATTGTCGAAAGCTTGTTTTGACAAAATTTATGAGGCCGAGCTAAACATTCAAATTCTTTTTTACAGAATAATTAAATATCAATAGGTATTGGTTCAGTAATCTGATTTAATACATCGTTATATATGTCAATATCAATTTCGTAATTCTAATCGAAATAATTAAAATATATCTAACTGAGGAATCAAAACGACCAAGCATCTTGCAGCACCTGCTGATGGTGTGAATAGTTCAAAATTCAATAAATATTGCTTTACAAACTGAGCCAAAAAAGCCCTCCAATTGATTTTTTGATTTGCAAAAACCTGCCTGCCTATCGGCAGGTTCAAAAGTCCGAATCTTTTCCGCATGTATTTAGTTCTGAATCTTTGTCAGTTGTAAGTTCATAAATAGAATTATAGAGGTCAGTAGTTAGTTACTTATTAATTCTGATTGATATATTTTGTCTCCCTCCACCATTTTGACAATTAGATTATTGAATATAGTTGCTTTACTCTGTGATCGGTTTATTCTAAAACAA
>Ga0307957_1000195_pt1 | contig 37330 bp, 32 predicted proteins | sample OrgLakmetagen490_FD_201830 | JGI IMG/M metagenome (GOLD analysis project Ga0307957, IMG submission 201830) | Saline water microbial communities from Organic Lake, Antarctica - #490 | ecosystem: Environmental > Aquatic > Non-marine Saline and Alkaline > Saline | place: Antarctica: Organic Lake... | reverse complement strand
GACAAGCCCAAACCCTTCAAATGGACCAAAACCGCCGAGAACATCCTCACTCGAGAACGCCGCGCGCTGAACGCGCTCGATGAAATTCGCGGAAACAGGTAGGAAGTGTCAGACTCAGAACACTAGAGCAGGAACTTCGCAGCTGCCTTGGAGACGACCACGAAATCGACGTTGTTGCCTTTACTCACTTGGATACTGATCATTGCGCACGCGCAAAGGAGGTGTTCCACCTCGAGCACGCAGAAAAATACCAAGGTGAAGGCCGCCTAAAGATCAAGACGATGTGGGTACCTGCGACGGCGATCCTTGAGGTAGGCGTCAAGGGGCAAGCTCGGACGTTGCGCGCGGAGGCCCGGCATCGGTTTAAGCAAGGAAAGGGCGTCCGCGTGTTCGGACGGCCGGAGAAGCTGGATCAGTTCTTGATCGATAACGATATTGACCCTGCCAAACGCAGGAACCTAATTAGCGACGCAGGTACACTATGTCCTGAGTTCAATCTCGAGCATGACGGTGCGGAGTTTTTCGTGCATTCACCGTTTGCCGAGACCTGCGGTGACAAGATTGAGTATCGCAACGGGTCAGCACTCTTCATGCAGGCGACGTTCCAAGTTGAAGGTCGCATGACAAAGATGATCCTGTCTGCAGACGTACCCCACGGGGTAATCGAAGATATCGTGCGGATTACGCAGTATCACAAGAATGACGAAAGGCTAGAATGGGACATTAATAATATCCCCCATCACTCTAGCTACCTGTCACTATCCAATGAAAAGGGCGCAGAAAAGACTGTCCCGGTTGATCGCATCAAGTGGCTCTACGAGACACAAGGGAAGGCTGGCGGCCGACTAATTTCAACAAGCGATTTCATTCCTAGCGAGGACACTGTCCAGCCGCCCCATCGTCAGGCTGCTAACTACTACAAAGGCGTGGTTAACGACCTTGGTGGTGAATGGATTGTTTCGATGGAACATCCGAGCGAGACCAAACCCAAACCCGTAGTGATAGAGATTGGTGGCAATGGTTCAAAAGTACGTAAGATTGCAGGTGGCGCCCCGGCGCTAATTAGCAGTTCAGCTCCTCGGGCAGGGAGCTAACCCTTGCCTGAAGAGGCTTTGGATTTGCAATCACGACTTGCTCGATCTGTTGTTCGTTATCTCACAACGTCAGTTGACCATCCTTTTTGTCGGCTCCTATCAGTCCATCGCGAGGATGCGGTGGACATCGTCAATATCGAGGTGGAGCCGGAAATTGCACAGGATCGCCGTGTTGCAATCCTTCCGCATGAGCCAGTACGTCTCTCTTTTTTCACCTCAAATGATAGCTCTGAGCCGTCTGTAAGGTCGCTTCGGAGCGATTTCCCGCTAGGCGAGGTGCATACCAGCTTAGATCGCGGTTCAGATGGCCCCGCCTTGTGCATATGGGAGGAGGGCTGGGATGATCTGTCGAGAACGTTGACTGGCCAAATGTTGATTGAGCGAATCCGGGCCTGGTTCACATTGATGGCTAACGGAAAGCTGCACGGCGATGATCAGCCGCTGGAGCCGCTAATTCCGACGACATCAAATAGTCTCATCATCCCGCCGGGCGTTATGAAGGGTCCTTGGCATATTGGGGCGGTCTTAAAGAGCGACGGTATCTATACGTTGTTAATGACTGAAGAAGCGCCTGAGGAAGGGGTCACGGACAGCGGATTCGCTATCTTCCACCGTGAGCTGCCGTCGCAGATACAACGCGCGCTGGCTCATCGTCCGTATGATCTCGGAGGGTTGCAGGCCATGCTAGAATCGTTCGGTATCGATCTTTTCGTTGAACTGCGACAATGGTTGACTCAGGGCGGTCAGACGGCTCGAGCACACGAGCGCCGCTTACTTCTGATATTTGCTATCCCCATGCGTCGAACCGAAGATGGACCCGAAGAAGCGTTAGAGGTTTGGGCGTATACCAGCGGCGATACCTTGGCGGTTTTTGGGGATAAACTTGGTGCGACCTTCACGCTTGTGGAGGAAGGGAGCTCTTTCACAGTACCTGCACTGGGAGGTGCCGATCCGGTTAGCGATTTGACATCAATAGTGCTGCCTGGCTGGCGGGTTGTTCAGAGGTTGGACCGCGCGACTGCCCGTCTTTACGCTGGCAGACAGGATGCCCCAGATCTCAAACTTGTAGGGGTCGGTGCCGGTGCTATTGGCTCAAACGTGGTGATGAACACAGTCAGGGCCGGCATCGGTGAGTGGATAATCATCGACGATGACGATGTCCTGCCCCACAATACTGTGCGTCAAGTTCAGACCAATCCGTCAGTTGGATATCCAAAAGCTCTAGTGCTTGCGAGTGAAGCGGATCAGATTTTGGCCCAGGGTGGAGCCACAGGTATTGTAGCAGATGTCCTGCGGCCCGGTGACAAGAATGAACGGATTTCCAACGCGATGAAGGAAGCCGATCTGGTGGTCGACTTCAGCGCATCTCCGGCGGTTGTCGGGTATCTGGCCGATAGCGAACTGAAACGGGCGGCGAGCCTATTCTTCAGTCCGGACGGATCCGACCTTGTCTTGCTCGCCGAGGACCAAGAGCGAGGACTCCTAATTGACGAGATCGAAGCTCAATACTTTATGAACGTAGCTATCGATTTCCGTCTTAGGGGTCATTTGGCGGCAGCTCGGATGGACAGGATCCGCTATGCGAATGCTTGCCAGGACCTCTCTCGTCCTCTGCCGCCGTGGCGCGTTCAGATGCTAAGTGGGCTTGGTAGCGGAAAACTTATAGAGCTTCTTGCTAAAGACACGGCTACTGCAAACGTTTGGAGGTTAAATCTCATCAGCGGTGGCGTTACGCCCGTCCCGCTCAAACTTCATAGCGTCCAACGATACGAGGCAGACGAAATCAAAGTTAAAGTGACTGATTTTGTCCTCAACACCGTTCGCAGGTTGCGTGAGGAGGCAAGTCCGAATGAAACTGGCGGCGTCCTGATAGGAACCTACGATGTAGTGCGCGGCGTCGTCCATGTCCTCGCTGCGCTTCCGGCTCCTACAGACAGTCGACAAGCGCCAACCTACTTTATTCGCGGTAAAAAGGACCTACAGCCGTTAGTCAAAGAACTCGCCGAATTTACCGCAGGTCGGCTTCAATATATTGGTGAATGGCACAGCCACCCTGACCATGCCGCGGCTCGGCCGAGCAGCGACGATGAAACAGTGTACGGCCATCTGAGCTCCAACCTTGAGCCCACTGGTTCGCCCTTTGCCATGATGATCACAGGCGCAAAAGAAACATGGTTTAGGATGGGTTGGGCTGAACGGGGACAGATTGAAGGAGTTCTTGACCATGGGATCGGCTGATAGTTCTTTAGGCTTGCCCGAAGATTTCGGCCGGATCGCTCTTGCTCTGTCTGGCGGTGGATCGCGAGCAATTGCTTTTCATCTTGGTTGTCTGAGAGGGTTGCAGAACTCTGGATTGCTAGACCGAATTTCCACAATTTCGGCTGTGTCTGGGGGGAGCGTGATTGCAAGCTTATACTGTAGCCATCCTGGCGACTTCGATGCGTTTGAGCGGCGCACCCGTGAATTGCTGCGCTCCGGCTTTGTTTGGCCATCAATAATCATAGCTCTCACCACCCTGGAAGGCGTGAAGGCACTCACAACCTTCGTTTTTGTTCTTCTGGATCGCACGTTTGCACTCTTAGTGAGACTCTTACTATTTCCCGTGAAGGCCCGTGTCCGTGGCTGGATGTGGTTGCGGGTTTCGCCAATCACCCGGAAAGCTAGTCGTACAACCATCCTGCAAAGGACGTTCAGCCGGGCTCTGGGTCATTGTAAGCTTAGAGATTTGCGTAGGGACCGCCCCCATCTTGTAGTGGTTGCGTGTGAGCTTCGAGCTAAAGCGGCCATATATTTCACTGCGGAGCGTATCCATTGTTGGCGATATGGATCGGCTTCGTCTGACGGCGTCGAGCTCGCCGAAGCGGTCTCGGCATCGGCTGCCTATCCACTCGCCCTACCCGCGATCGATAAATGGATGAGATTTGAGAAGAGGGGACGGATGACCGTCCACCGGGTCACGCTGACCGACGGCGGCGTCTATGACAACCTGGGTCTGTCCGTACTTTGGCCTGACCGAGACCCCACCATAAGCCTCGACATGGGCGTTCACGATCGGATAATTGCCTGCCGCGCTGGAGATGCGCTTGACGTTGGTGATCCGGCGTCAATGATTTTCCCCCGGATGCAGGCAACGTTCGAGAGCATTTTTGCTCGCACACAGAACCAGTCGATGAAGCGGCTATATGACCTGCTTGATGCTGGGCGAATTAAGGGCTTCCTCCTTCCGTATTTAGGGCAGTTCGACGACAGGTTGCTTGTGCCACCCATTGACTTGGTCTCCCGAAATAGCGTTGTTGGATATCCAACTAACTTCTCGGCCATGCAGCCAGAATGGATTGATCGCCTGTCGTTGCGAGGTGAACAATTAGTCATCGCACTGCTTGCAGAGCAATGGCCGGAGATCATTGTCGGAAATACTCGAAAGCAAATGGCATCCACACCCCCTGGGGGACAAGCGTGATACGATTTCAACTAACCCACATGGATCAATTTGGCCTGCTGCGGATCGTAGCAATACTTTGAAATTGTGCCATCTTTGATCTTCTCTACTGCGTCGTTGATCACAAAAAGTGGCACAAGGAACCACTCTCGCGGTGTCACTGGTCGCCCAAAACGATCCATAATTTCAACGTCCAGCCGCGCGGGTTCAAAAATACGGTGGATCAGATTTTCGAGTTTTGTTCGATTGATGTTGTACAGCTCATAGGTCGCGATAATCTCTACATTTGCCATGAGGAATGTCGGCTGAAGGTGTGCACCGGCGATCCGTTTCTCTACGCTCATGGGGTCGATTCCGGTAGGGGGCAGGATGACACCCTAAGCGTTCTTCCTGTGCCGCTTGACGATGTCGGTGACGGTGTTTTTGGAGATGCCAAGGTCCCGCGCGATCCATCGGTATGATCGGCCTTCTGCGACGGCCTGAAGGACCTTTGGCGCAAACTTATCGGACTTTGGGCGCTGCCCCGGCTGACGACCGAGCTTTTTGCCCCGCGCCCGTGCGGCGGCCAGACCTGATTTCACCCTTTCGCTGAGCAGATCACGTTCAAACTGGGCGATCCCAGCCAGCATTGTGGCCATCATTCGGCCATGTGGCGTCTCTACCTCGAAGGTCATGCCGCTCATGGCCACAACAGATACTTTCCAACCGGCGAGCCGGTTGAGGGTATCCAGCAGATCCTGCGTGGACCGCCCCCAGCGGGAAAGCTCACTGACCAGGATGGCGTCGATATGTCTGGCCTGCGCCAAGTCGAGCACCCGGTTGCGGGCGATGCGATTAGCGGACGCGCCCGAGGCTGTGTCTTTGAACACGCCGACCACGTCATAGCCGCCACGTTCTGCGAATGCAGTCAGTTCCGCCACCTGCCGCTCGCAGGACTGATCCGAGGTCGAAACCCGGGCATAGATGGCGGCACGTTGTCCCAGTTGAACCCCCTCGGATTTTGGCCTTGCAAGCCTTTGATTTTGCTGGTGCGGATTTTGTCCTGAACAGACTAACGTCTATTCCGAACGGAATTGGGTGCGGTGCGACGCTCAGAGGCCCTTCACGGGCTGCTTTACGAGAAAAACCGGGCCGACGCGGGAGAGTTGAAAGCTGGGTAGGGCATTGTGAAGCTAATGATACGATCCTGCCCCCTACAGGAATCTACCCCATCTATCCCCTGGTGGAAAAGCCAGTTTCCACTAACCTGCCTACGCTCCGTCCGGCTGCCGAAAATCTGGAAGCGCCGACAGATCTGGAATGCACAGGTCTGCCGCCCCTTCTCCATCGAGCTGTTCGACTCCCGTTTGCACGAGGATCGCGTAGACACCCGCTGCCCGCGCCGCCGCAATATCTGTCGCAAGCTGGTCGCCGATGAGGATCGCCCGCCCGGGCGGGATCGCCAGCCGCGCAAGCGCCTCGTCCACTAGATGCCGCTCGGGCTTTCCGACCACCAGAGGGGCTATGCCACCAGCCGCCGCGATCGCGGCGACGATGGCACCGTTGCCCGGCTCAAAGCGGTCTCCCTTAGGCAGGATGCGGTCGGGATTGGTTGCGATCAGGGCGGCACCGCCCCGGATCAGCTGCATCGCCCGATCGAGCTTCGCATAAGTGAAGTCTCGGTCGAGCCCCACTACGACGGCGTCCGCCCGATCCGCTGCCACACTGAAGCCAGCCTCCGCGACCGCCTCCGCCAGAGCCGGCGCGCCGATGACGAAGGCGGCACCGCCCTCGGGCCAGCGCCGCGCCATCACCTTTGCCGTTATTACGGCACTTGTGACGACCTGGTCCGCCTTGGCGGGCACGCCCATCGCGGTGAGCTTGGCGGCCACCTCTTCGGGGCTACGGGTCGAGTTGTTTGTGACGAAACAATAGGGCACGCCCTGCTCCCACCAGGAGCGAAACCGCGCCACGGCGCTGGGAATCGGCTCTGTCCCGCGATACACCACACCGTCGAGGTCGGAGATCACGCCCGCTACATCCGGCAGATCGAAGCGCTCCATCGCGTTACTCCGACTGCGCGAGCGAGGGATCGAGTGCATCGCGCACCCAGTCCCCGACGAGGCTGATCGACAGTGTTGTCAGGAAGATCACCACCCCCGCGGGTAGGCCGATCCACCAAGCGGTCGCGATGTAGTTGCGCCCTTCCCCCAAGGCGAGGCCGAGGCTTGTTCCGGGTGGCTGGATGCCGAGACCGAGGAAGGAGAGCGAGGTTTCTAGCAGGATGATTTCCGGGAAATTCAGCGTCAGCTGCACGACCAGAACGCCGGCGATGTTGGGCAGCACATGGCGCAGGTAGATTCGCGCGGGATGGACGCCGAGGGTGCCAATCGCGAAGGCATAGCCTTCCCCCGACACCGACAGGACCAGACCGCGCACCAGCCTTGCATAGGTTTCCCACCCGAACAACCCGACGATGCAGACGAAGAGCACGAAGCTGTTGCCGAAGAATGCGAGAACCGCGAGGGCGACGATGAGGAACGGCACGCTAGCCTGAAAATCCACCAGCACCATAACGATATCGTCGACCCAGCCCCGGAAGTGCGCTGCAAGGATGCCGAGAACGGTGCCAGTGACGGCACCGATCCCGGTGCCCAGAAGCGCGACAAGGATACTCGTCCGAAGGGCGAAGAACAGGCGGCTGAGCACGTCTCGCCCGAGCCCGTCCGTGCCCAGAAGGTGTTCCGCCGGACCGCCAAGGAAAGCAGGCGGCTTCAGCCGGTTCAGGAGACTCTGCTCAGTATAGCCGAAGGGTGCAAGCCACCCGGCAAATATTGCGGCGAAGACGACGAGCGCCAGCCAGAGCAGGCAGATCATTACCAGAAGCGACGGACGTTGATGCGCCTTGGCAGTAGGGCGGTGCCGGCGGAAGAACCAGCGGCGCGCGGGCGGGTGTGCGTCCAGAGCGCTCATGCCTTCGTCTCCTTACCTGACATTGCAATTCGCGGATCGAGCCAGCCATAAGCGAGGTCGATTATCAGGTTCGTGAGCACCATCGTGAAAGCGATCAGCAGGACCACCCCCTGCACCACCGCCAGGTCGCGTTGCGCCACCGCGTTGACCAGAAGAGACCCGATGCCGGGATAGCCGAACACCGTCTCCACGACAGTTGCCCCGCCGACGAGGGCGCCGAGTCGCAGGCCGATCACGGTCACTATCGGGATTGCCGCATTCGGCAGGGCATGACGCCAGACGCGGGCGGTCCGGCCAAGTCCCTTGGCGCGCGCGGTCCGCATATAGGGCTGGTTTAACACCTCCAGCATGGCAGTGCGCGTGAAGCGCGCCACGGTTCCGGCGAACGATGTGCCGAGCGTGATTGCAGGCATCACCATGTGTTGCCATGTACCGATACCAGAGCTCGGCAGAAGCCGAAGCGTCATCGAAAAGTAGAGGATCAGCAGGATGCCGAGGAAAAAGTTCGGCAGGCTGTGGCCGAGAATGGTGAACCCCATGACCACCCGGTCCACCAGCCGACCCCGGTTCATCGCCGCGACGATGCCGCCCGGAATGCCAATCAAAAGCGTGATTCCGAACGCAAGGAGGCCGAGGTTGAGCGTTGCCGGAATGCGCTCGGCGATGATCGCGGCGACGGGCCGGTCGTCCCGGAAGGAAACGCCGAAATCTCCCTGCACAACCTGCGAGATATAGCGCAGGTATTGCTCCGGCAGGGGCCGGTCGAGGCCCCACATCGTGCGGTAGGACTCGATCACTCGCGCCGGCACGTCATCGGCCAGCATCCGCTGTACCGGATCGCCTGACAGGCGCAGGACGACGAAAACGAAGGTGACCGCCAGCAGCAGCGTCAGTAGGCAGCGGGCGAACTTGCGTAAGAGAAACGGCCCGCTCATGCGCCCGCCTCCTTGGTGAGGTACTGCGGGGCGGCCTCGTCTGCCTCCTCCATCCAGCCGCAGTCCACGACGCGGGACGCACCGACTAGCCACCAAGCGAGATGCTGGACCTGACCGCGATGCTCCACGGTCTCGATATAGTGGTGCCAGTCGGGGGCGGCTCCATCGGCAGCGAGGATCTCCGTCAACACGCGCCCGGTCGTTCCGGTCACGGGGAGCCCCATCACGGACAGGATTGTCGGGGCGATATCAGGCAACCAACACGGTACTTCGGAACGATGCACCTGCCGGAAGGCCGGTCCCCGCGCTGCAAGGACCGTGGAAAGCTCGCCCCGCGTCAGACCGCCATGAATGCCACCGCCGGGTTCGATGCCAGCGGCAAAGAGCGTGCTTTCCATCCCGTCCGCCCCTTCAGGTGCGGCACGCAGTGTGACGCCGATGGTGGGGGTGCGGGCGTGTCCCTGCTGGACGGCGGACCATGGCATGGCACCGTTGATCCTTCCGCCGTCAGGTCCGTCCGCGAAGATCAAACCGGCCCAGGGCGCATCCCTCAGCCGATCCACAGCGTCTTGCACCTCGCCCGCACTCGGGTCGTGGAGCCAGAGACCACAGAGCGCACCGGGCACAAGCCGCCCTTCCCAGTCCGGACATTCCGCCACCGGATCCACGCGGGCACTGCCGGTGATCTGACCGTGGTCAGACATCACGACGATGTTCGCGGGACCATTCCCCGTTTGCCACCACTTCAGGAGCCGCCCGAAGGCCGCATCGCAAGCCTTCTGCGCCTCCTCAGTTTCAGGCGCTGTGACCCCGTAGCCATGCGAGGTGATGTCTGGGTCTGAGAGCCAGAGGATGGCGAGGTCGGGATGGTGCTCGGGATAGACGATCTCGGTCAGCACATCGACCGCATGATTCACGCGGGCGCTGTTGGGCGTGCCTGCCTCCGGCACCGGTCCCAGGCGCTGCTCCGCCATCTGTTGCAGCACCGCGGTACCTACCGGTGTGCCATGGACGGAGAAGACAGGATGCCCCAACGCATGGGCGCGATGGCTCATCATCCGGGTCGCTCCGGCACTTGCCGTGCTGACGATGGCCATGCTGCGCCCCACCTCCGACAGACGTTCCCCGAGCGAGCAGCGATCAATGAGCTGGCCCGCCGCGGCGGCGGCAGAGAGGTCCGCATTGCTGGCGGTCTGGAATATCCGGTCGGGCACCACAGGGTGCAAGAATTGGTTCGCGACCAAACCATGCGCAGCGGGGTTGCAGCCGGTGACGGTGCTGGTTACCGCCACGCGGGTTTCGCTGGGGAAAACTGAGCGGGCATTCACGCAATCGGTTCCCTCGCCGAGGAAGTGGGCGAGGTTAGGCATCAGGTCCGCTGTCGCACGGTCCCGGCGCAACCCGTCGAAGGTCACGATAAGGCAGGTATCGGTCATCATGTCAGTCCCGAGGGTAAAGGGGTCAGGGCCACGCGTGCGGCCTCCGGATCGTTGACGAGCACGCCGGCGACGCACCGCTCAGCAAGGCGGCGGAGGTCTGACGCGTCAATATCTCCGACCGCGCGCCCGGTTTCCTCGCCGCCTGCGGTGACCCAGACCGGCACGGCGTCGATTGGGGCGCCAGAGGACGGCACGTCCGCCTCCCAAAGACGAATTATGTCTGCGCCCGCAGCGACGGAGGCGTCGCTGTCAGACCCGCGCGGTGAGAGGGCGAGGATCGGGGCGACCCCGGCCATGCGCCGGACGGCCTGAAGCGAGTGTAGACCAAGGACGCAATTGGGCCGGGCCGCTTGCTCCAGAACCGCCGCAAGGAGATCAAGCGCCCGAGGGAGCTCATCCTTGACGTCGAACAGGAGACCTGTGCCGGCTGCAATTTCCACGAAGGCGTCTCCGAGATCCGGCACTAGCCCCGGATGCGCATCCCGAAGCTCCGCCAGGTCACCGAGCTCCAGCTCCGAGATAAGGCGCGGATCGCTCGCAAGTCGCGAAAGATCCGGGTCGTGACTGCAGACCGCATGACCGTCCGCCGTGAACCGGACGTCGATTTCGACTAAATCCGTCCCAGCTTTTACCGCTCCGCGCCAGGCGGCAACCGAGTTTTCCTTGTAGCGGGCCGAATGGCCGCGATGAGCGACGATGCGCATCATGTCGCTGCCTCCGCCGCAGCGGCATCCCGTGCGCGGCGGGCAGCTGGCGTGGCCGCAGGGATCGCGGCAAGGAGGGTGCGGGTATAGACGTGGCGTGGCCTATCGAAGAGGTGGCTGGTGCGCCGGTTCTCCACGATCCGACCATTCTGCATCACAGCGATCCGGTTTCCCACGTGTCGGGCCACACCGAGATCGTGAGTGACGAAGATCATTGTCAGCCCGAACTCGTCCTTAAGCGACATCAGCAGGTTGAGGATTTGCGCCTGAACCGAGACGTCGAGCGCACTCACCGCCTCGTCGCAAATGAGCAGCTCTGGCCGTACAATAAGGGCACGGGCGATGACGGCGCGCTGCAACTGCCCGCCGGACATCTGCTGCGGCACGCGGCGACCCATGCCACTGAGCCCGACACGGTCCAATATCTCGTCGATACGCGCCTTCCGCGCGGCCGCGTCGCAGCGTTCGTGGGTGGTCAGCATCTCGCCGATCTGGCTGGCGATCGTAGCGCGTGGATCGAGGGCGCTGGAGGGGTTCTGGAAGACGAACTGGACCACGGCGCGCTCGCGCCGCCACGGCGCGCTTCCCGACTTGGCATAAGGCGTGCCGCGAAACAGCACCTGCCCTGCATGAGGGCTGTCGATCCCGGCAGCGAGGCGCGCGAGGGTTGACTTGCCGCTGCCGCTCTCACCGACGATGGCGCAGACCTCACCGGCGGCGACGGTCAGGCTGATATCATCGACGGCGGTAGTGACGGTCGGCTTGGAGAAGAAACCGCCACCAGTCTCATAGCGCCGCGTCACGCCGATCATTTGCAGGATCGGATCGTTCATTGCGCTTCCTCCGGGAGGTTGCAGGCGACCCGGGCTCCGGACTTCCCCCGTTCCGTTAGCTCAGGCTGAACGAGACAGAGCGGCCTGGCATGATCGCAGCGGGGCGCAAAGGCGCAGCCATTAGGCCGAGCGGAAGGCGCTGGCACGATTCCGGTAATCGCTGGCAAAGCCGTTCCGGGCTGGCCGGTGCCGACGCGGCAGGCCATGAGCGCACGGGTATAGGGATGGCGGGGCGCGTCAAATATCTCGTCGACACCCGCCTCCTCGACGACACGGCCCGAATACATCACGGCGACGCGGTCCGCGATCTCGGCCACAACGCCGAGGTCATGGGTGACGAAGACTATCGCCATGCCGGTTTCGTCCTGAAGCTCGCGCAGAAGGCGCAGAATCTGCGCCTGGATGGTGACGTCGAGCGCTGTAGTGGGCTCGTCTGCGATCAGCACCTTCGGACGGCAGGCAATCGCCATGGCGATCATCACGCGCTGGCACATCCCGCCCGAAAGTTGGTGTGGATAGGCGCGGGCCTGTCGCGCGGGATCCGGCAACCCGACACGCTCGAAGAGAGCCAGCACTGCGCGGGACCGCTCGGCGGCGGAGGTCGTCGCGCCGTGGACGGCCAGAATCTCAGCGACTTGAGCACCGACGCGCTGGATCGGATTCAGCGCCGCCATCGGATCCTGAAAGATCATCGCGACGTCCCGCCCACGAACCCCGTTCAATCGACGCTCCGGTAGGCCGGCGATCTCCCGGCCCAAGAGCCGGATCGAGCCTTCGGCCGCCAGAGGCGCATCAATGAGGCCCATTATAGCGGTACAGGTAAGGCTTTTGCCGCAGCCGCTCTCACCGACGAGGCAGAGCGTCTCCCCCTTCGCCACGGACAGAGAGGTGCTCTCCACCAGAGCGACGGACCCCCGCCGCACAGAAAGATCCGTGACGTTAAGCGCGGGCTCTCCGATGCTTGCGGGCTCGGTCTTGACTGCAAGACGAACGGAAGCGCCAATAGCGCTCCCGTCCAATGTAAGGGTCCCGGGCGAGGTCATTCGACCCCAAGGTTATCGGGGCGCAGATCCATGTAGTAGAACGTATAAGGCTGCCATTTCAGCGATTTGCGGACACCGTAGGTCTCCAGCGGCTGGTAGAGGATCGTGCCCGGCGCGTCGTCCGCCCAGATGTCCAGCATCTCGGTGGCGAGCGCCTGCCGCTCTTCCAGCACCGTGGTTACCTCAAGTTCGCGGCCGGCGGCGTTGAACTCCTCGTTGGACCATGTCATCCATGTTTGCTGCGGGCCGCCAGGAGGGCCCCAGGCCAGCCAGAGCGCGCCGAGCGGATCGGGGTAGCGCGTCGAGTTGGACCAGTTGCGAATCATCAGATCGTCGCCGCGCAAATTGTTCAGATCCTCGGTAACATTCAGGCTGACGTTCAGTCCCACCGCCTTCCACATCTCGACCAGCGCCTGAGCGGCGGGAAGGGCATTGAGGTAGTAGGACGGTTGGGTGGCGTACACGATCTCGGTGCCGTCATAGCCTGCCTCTTCGAGAAGCGCCTTTGCCGCGTCGGGATCATACCGCAGGTCGTCCCGGCTGGCGTCGTACATGTCGCCGTATTCAGGATACTGATGACTGTTCGGCACCGTCGCCTCACCGCTCCACAGCGCGGCGTTAAGCAGGTCTCGGTCGATGGCAAGATTCAGCGCCTGACGGATGCGCTTGTCCGCCAGAACCGGGTGGTTGGTATTGTAGACCAGCACGTGGGAGTTCGCGAGGGTGACGCTGCGAGTCTCGATGTCGTCGTAGGAGTCAATCTGGGCGATCTGGTCGGGCGCGATATTGGTGACGATGTCGAATTCACCGCTGACGAGGCCGGAGATGCGCGCAGCATCCTCGGGCACCGCGCGGTACGTCACGCTCTGGACCGTGGGACGACCGCCATAATAGTTGTCGAACGCCTCCAGACGGATTTCCTGATCAGCCTGGAATTCGTCCAGCATGTAGGGGCCCGTGCCGACCGGAAAGCGCGGCAGGCCGCCGGTTTCCTCGGCCTTCTCGCGCCAATCCTCGGCATTCACGATCCAGGACGCCCAGGAGGCGAGACGCTGCTCCAGGAGCGGATCGGGCTCAGTGGTCACGAAGCGCACAGTCAGCGGACCGACCGCCTCGACGCTCTTGAGCGTTGAGAAGTAGCCGGCACCTTCAGGCAGAAGGGTGTCGGGGCCGGTCAAACGCTCGGGAGAGAAGGTGAAGGCCACGTCCTGGGCCGTCAGCCCGGAGCCATTATGGAAGGTCACGCCGGAGCGGAGACGGACTTCGAGGGTGCGGTCATCCACCCGCTCCCAGCTCTCTGCGACCCCGGGGGTCAACTCGGAGCCGCCGCCACCTTCTTCGGAGAGGAAGTTGCGGCGGATGAGCGTGTCATAGACGGAATAGGTAATTCGCGTACCTACGTTGGAGAGCTCCTTCGCAGGTTCCAGAGTGGGCGGCAGGCCGGCAACGGCGATCGTTAGGTTGGGACGGCTGTCCTCTTGCGCGGTTGCAGCAGCGCCGAAGGTAAGCAGCGCAGCGGCAAAGACGAGCGGGCGGGCGGATTTTTGAATAGGCTTCATAATGTCCCCAGGTTTTGGTTAGCTGGGGGCTAGACTTGCTATGTGTCACTCGCGCTACATTTCGATGAACCTTATGTTACAGACGCGGCGGGATGCGGTGTCAGGACTACCGGTAGCAGGACCGCGTCGTTTTTAAAGGTTTTCTGTATGGTAAGCTGAAGTTGTCATGCACACCTGCGTTTATGCGTCGTTCTGCTATCTGAAACGAAAAACACGCCCGCGCAGATGCGCGAACGAGCGTTAATATTGTCCATCTGAACGAGGAGATCAGTTGCCGGTGGTTGTCGCACCTTCGACTGCATTGGCAGCACCGCCTACGACGTCCGTTGCACCATCAACAGCGCCGGTTTCGATGGTCGCTTCGGCTGGCACAGCTTCTTTCGGCGTCGGGAAGTTGTTTGCGGCTGCGGTTTCTTGGTCGATCTCGCAGGCATCGTCCTCGGAACCTGTGAAGTCACGTGCCAAGACGTTGGCATTGATGTCGCAGACGTTCGCCGCGACGCCGATAGGCACCTTAACAGTATTGCCGTCAACGCTGACATTTACGTGGCCGTTTTGCTTGCCACCGCAATTGCCAGACATTCATTAAGTAAGGCTCAATTCGCATTAGCTATGCACACGGTCTAACCGGCAGGATTCCTGCTGCTGCGGCGAGGACGGCGCGTGGTGTTGGCTGCCTTGGAAGCACTGCGAGATGAAACCATCTGAGATAGCTGTCGAGATACTTGGTGGCGACGCCGCGATGGCGACGAAGGAAGGACTTGAGCCGCTCATGGCGGCTGTTGACGGTCTGGATGTGCAGTTCTCCCCGGACGCGCTCGCCAGCGGTTTGGTTGAGCGCCTCATGGCTGACGCCCATCGCGGCGCAGGGCGGATAACTGGTGCAGCCGTCAGTGACCAGCAGGGCGTCCTGATCAAGAACTGGCTGCAAAACCGCTTGCAAATGAGCGGCAGACACCGCCGGCAATATGGCGCTGACGGTCACGCCGGAGCGGTCGGCGGCCACCAGGACTGGAACTTGCTCATGCGACACCCCCCGTTTGGACGCCTTGCCACCGCGCCTGCGGGCCTTGCGATCGAGGTTCCGTTCGCCTTTACGACTGCTCAAGACAAACGTCTCATCGGCCTCGACGATACCGCGCAGTTTGATCGCGCCTGCCGTCACAGCCCGCAGGAAGCGGTGACGGCAGCGAAAAGCCGTGCTGCCGGCCACTCCGCAGCGCGCCGCCGAGGTCTTCACCGTGTCGCCATCGCTTAACGACCCAGCAAATTCCGTCCAGCAATCTTTGTGTCGCAGCCGAGCTAACGGCGTCCCAGTCAGGGCGTTGAAGGTTTTGCTGCAGATCTTGCAAAAATACCGCTTCAGCCCGTTAGAGCGGCCTCGGATCACAGCCCCGCCCGCCGCACAATGCGGACAGCTTCGTGCCGTCCCGATCCGCTCCTCCAACAGTCCGATCACGGCTTCCAGCGACGGCTGACCAGCCAGCAACCGAACCGTTGCAACCCGCTGGTCCGGGGACAGATCATCAATCTCAGACAGCCAGGCCAGATAGTCGTGATGGTCCATGTGCGCCTCCTGTGTTCACTCTTTGTTCTATATCATCGGGGAGTGCATAGCTAATGCGAATTGAGCCTTAAGTAATGTGCACACCAAACTGGGTTAGTGGGAAGTTAATGGCAAAACCACTTCGTCGCGAAAGTTTCACAGAACCTTCGCCAATGTCACACGTAATGGTTGGAGTGACAGGCTGACGAACTTTTACACAGGATTAAGACATGGCCCTTCCCATCATAGGTGCGGCACTCGGAACAACCGACCTTGAACACTATCGCGACTGGGTCCTGGACAAGCAGCGCGATCTTGAGCTGCAGTCTTTTCATGCGCCCGAGGTGATCGGCAGAGACTGGCACCCCATCGCCGACCGCATCAACACCCTGCTGGAAGGCTATACTGGACGGCTGGGCATCCACGGTCCGTTTTGGGGCTTTACCATCCATTCGATGGACCCAGAGATACGGGCAGTGGTGGCCAGGCGAATGGATCAGGGCCTGGACGTCTGTCAGGCCGTAGGCGCGACACAGATGGTCATCCATTCGCCCTACTCCACCTGGGATTACAACAATCTCGATAACCTGGACGATGCGCGCGGGGCCGTGATCGAAAACACCCACGCCACACTGAAAGCTGCCGTGAAGCGGGCGGAAGATCAGGGCGTCACGCTCGTGGTCGAGAATATCGAAGATATCAACCCGCTGGACCGGCGGGTGCTAGTCGACAGCTTTGCGTCCGACGCGATCCGCCTGTCGATCGACACAGGCCACGCGCACTACGCCCACGGGTCGAACGGGGCCCCGCCGGTCGACTACTACGTTCGCGCCGCCTCAGGCCTGCTGGATCATGTCCACTTGCAGGACGCCGACGGCTATGCCGACCGGCACTGGGCCATCGGCGAGGGCACGATCCGCTGGCACTCGGTCTTCCGCGCCATAGCCAAACTGGACGAACAGCCGCGCCTGATCATGGAGTTGCGAAACAAGGCCGGGATCCCCGGATCGATGGCCTACCTCGCACGGGAAGGACTGGGCCAATGACCCTCAAGATCGTTGTCCTCAGCGACTTGCATATCGTCGGCGATGGCGAGCTGACCCACAGCCTTGATACCGCAGATCGGCTGCGCCGGAGTGTGGCGGGGATCAACGCCCGCCATGCGGATGCGGACTTTTGCGTGCTGGCCGGGGATCTGGCGGATTTGGGCAAAGCCGACGCCTACATCCGGTTGAAGGGCATCCTGGCCGACCTGACGATCCCCTGCCACATCACCTTGGGCAACCACGACGACCGCCCAGTGTTTCTGGAGGTCTTTGGCCCCGACTACGCCGCTACCACCGGCTGTGTCGACAAGGCGATCGACTTGAAGGGCTACCGCGTCATCTTACTGGACAGTTCAGAGCCCGGAATACACGCGGGGGTGCTGACCGATGCCCAGTACGGGTGGCTGGAAGAACAGTTGGAAGAGGCCTTCGACAAGCCGGTCATCGTCATCATGCACCACCATGCCAATCCGCTGCAGACTTTGGTTGACCGGATCATTCTGCGCGACGGCGCGCGGCTGGCCAACACGCTGGCCACGCACCCTGACATCCGGCAGGTGATCGCGGGGCATGTGCACTATACCTCGACCGCGATCTGGCGGGGCATCCCGTTCACGACGATGGCGGGCAACCACTACAACGTAACGATTCCGATGAATGGGTCACCGATCGCAGAGCTGGACGGCCCCGCGCAAATGGCCGTCATCCTGGCCGACGCGGACCAGACGCTGGTGCATTTCGACAACTACGTCGACGCGAGCAGCGTTATCGTGACCCGCTGACAGAAGGGCACGGGAGCGGCCCACAGGCGGCCCCCCGTGATTTACGACACTGACCCCGGCCTACAGCGTCGGGTCCAGGCGATCGCGTAGCCAGTCACCGGCCAGAGAGACCGCCAGCGTCGTCAGAACGATCACCACCGCCGGGGCCAGCATGACCCAAGGGGCGGTTGTTAGATACTCGCGCCCGAAACCGACCATGTTGCCAAGACTAGAGTTAGGCGGTTGCACCCCTAGTCCCAGGAACGACAGGCTGGATTCCAGCAGGATAATCTCGGGGAAGGTCAGCGTCATCGACACGATCAGAGTCGAGGCGACGTTGGGGAGGATGTGCCGCAGATAGACGCGGGACGGCTTGGCCCCCAGCTGCACCACCGCGGCAGCATAGCCTTGCGCGCTGGCCGAGATCGCGAGGCCCCGGGTGATCCGGGCGTAGCGTTCCCAGCCATAGAAGCCCATCAGGCAGACCAGCAGAAGCATCGACGACCCGAAGAAGGCCAATACTGCCAGCGCCATGATAAGAAACGGCAGCGCTGCCTGAAAGTCAGCCAGCATCACGACGACATGCTCGACCGCTCCGCGGAACTTTGCGGCCAGAAAGCCCAGCGTGGTGCCGAAGAAGGCCGACAGAATCGTTGCGCCGAAAGCGATGACTAGCGAGGCGCGAATCGATTGGATCAGCCGCGACAGCACATCCCGCCCCAGTTCGTCCGTTCCCAGCCAGTGACCCGGGGTGCCCGGCGGAGCCAACCGCGTGCTCAGGTCCATCTGGGTAATCTCGTAGGGCCGCAATTGATTGACGAAGATGGCGCACAGCACCATGGTCGCCAACCAGATCAGCGACAGTTGCACGGTCAACGGCAGCCGGGGCCTGTGGCGTTTGACGGGGATCGCAGCAAGGGTGCTGGGGGTCATAACACTGTCCTTTAACTCAGTGGGCGGCGGCGGTGTTGCGCAGGCGCGGGTCCAGCCAGCCGTAAAGCAGATCTACGATCAGGTTGGACACAACCATGACGGCCGCCACCAACAACAGGATGCATTGCACTACCGCGAGATCCCGGTTCGTTACCGACACGATCAGCAAACGCCCCATGCCGGGCCAGCTGAAGATCGTCTCGACGATGATCGCACCGGCAATCAATGACCCGACCATGAAGCCCACGATAGTGACGATCGGCACAGCTGCGTTGGGCAGCGCATGATAGCGCACCACGTCGCGCCACTTGACGCCCTTGGCCGAAGCTGTGCGGATGTAGGGCTGGCCCATTACCTCGATCATCGCGGACCGGGAAAACCGGGCGAGGACACCGATCCCGCCGATGCTCATGGTAACAATGGGCAGGATCGCATGCTGCCAAGTGCTGGCCCCGCCGGATGGCAGGTAGCCGAGCGTGACCGCAAAGAGCAGTACGAGAAGCAGGCCCATGACGAAGGAAGGCACTGTGAAGCCGATGATCGCCACCACGATCACGCCCCGGTCCGCAAGCGTGCCGCGCTTCAGTGCGGCATAGATACCCGCGGGGATGCCGAAGGCCAGCTGCAAGATCAGCGCTGGGATCGTCAGTGCCAGCGTCGCAGGGATACGTTGCAGCACAAGGTCGATGGCGGGTGAGCGGTCACGCATCGACAGGCCGAAATCGCCCTGAAACATCGCTTTCATATAGGCCAGGTATTGCGTCCAGATGGGGTCATCCAAACCCCAGCGGTCGCGGAACGCTTGTATCACGCTTTGCGGCACGTCAGGCCCCAGCAGCACCTGTGCGGGGTCTCCGGACAGGCGCAGCACCACAAAGGCAAAAGTCATGACGGCGATCACCGTCAAACCGGCGCGGAACAGCCGGGAAGCTATGAATCGTATCATAGTCGTATCCTCCTCAGGCCGTCACGGTGGCCGGGGCCACCAGGTGACAGGCGGCGCTGCGGTCCTGAGCGATCTGGCGCAAGTGTGGAGTGTCGCGGCGGCAGATGTCTTCTGACAGACGGCACCGCGGGTGAAAGGCGCAGCCCGTCGGACGCTGCGCTGGGTTCGGCGGTTCCCCCTGCAGGATGATGCGGCTGTTCAACGACCGGCCCGGTTGCGGCACCGAGGACACCAGCGCCTGCGTGTAGGGGTGCTTGGGGTCAGAGAAGATTTTGTCTGACGGGCCATCTTCGACGATGCGGCCCAGGTACATCACGGCGACCCGGTCGCACAGGTTGCGCACGACTTTCAGGTCGTGGCTGATGAAGACCATGCCCAGCCCTTTTTCTACTTGCAGATCAGCCAAGAGGTTCACAACTTGCGCCTGTATGGACACGTCCAGAGCCGAAACCGGTTCATCGCAGACCAGCAGTTCCGGGTCGGTCATCAGCGCGCGGGCGATCACGACACGCTGGCGCTGACCGCCCGACAACTCGTGCGGAAACTTATCCGCCTGATCCGGACGCAGCCCGACGGAAAGCATCACGTCGTGGATCCGCTGGTTGCGGCTGTCCGCAGTGCCGATGCGGTGAATCTCAAGCGGTTCGCGCAACTGATCGGCGATGGTCAGCCGCCGATCCAGCGCCGACAGCGGATCCTGATAGACCATCTGGATCCGCGCTCGTAGGGCGCGCCAGTCCGGCGTGCCGAAGGCCGGCATCGGTTTGCCGTTGATCCGCACCGTCCCGCCTTGCGCCGCGTCGATGCCCAGCAGCATACGGCCCAGGGTCGACTTGCCAGACCCGCTTTCACCGACGACGCCCAGCGTCTCGCCCTTGGCCACATGCAGGCTGACACCGTCCACGGCTCGTACCGGTGCTGGGCGGGCGAATAACCCGCGGTGAGTGTCATAGATGCGGACGAGGCCGTCCGCCTCCAGCAACGCAGTCATTGGTATACTTTCTGCATATGGACGGTGTTTTGGATCGCCGGCACCGGCACCGGATAGGCGCAGGCCAGATGACGGCCGTCGGGCTGCGGCAGCAGATCGGGCCGCTGGGTGGCGCAGAAGGCCTGCGCGCGGTTGCAGCGCGGGGCAAAGGCGCAGCCCGTCGGCAGATGACGCGGGTCCGGCACGGTGCCGGGGATCGGGATCAGCCGCTGGCGCGGGCCGGTCAGCAGCGGTATCGCATCGAACAGGCCCCGGGTGTACGGATGGCGCGGGGCATCGAACAGCTGCTGCACCGGCCCCTGTTCGACGATCTTGCCTGCGTACATAACGCAGATCCGGTCGCAGACCTGCGATACCGCAGCCAGATCGTGACTGATGAAGACCGTCGCCATCGCCATTTCCCGCCGCAAGGTGACCAGGAGGTCAAGAATCTGCGCCTGTATAGTGGCATCCAGCGCCGTCGTGGGCTCGTCCGCGATCAGCAGGTCGGGCTCCCCTGCCAGTGCCATCGCGATCATCAGCCGCTGGGCCTGACCGCCAGAAAATTCGTGCGTGAACAAGCTGAAACGGTTGCGGGCATCGGGGATACCGACCAGATCCATCAAGCGCAGCGCTTCGACTTTCGCAGCCGACCCAGTTAGACCACGGTGCAGCTTCAGCGCTTCACAGATCTGGTGACCGACACGGATAACGGGGTTCAGCGCACTGGACGGGTCTTGAAAGATCATCGCGATGCGGCCACCCCGAATGCGTTCCAGCGCATGCCGGGGTGCCCCGCTCAGATCCTGCGTTTCAAGCCGGACCGATCCGGTGACGCTGGCCTTGGCCGGCAGCAGACCGAGTGCCGCCAGCCAGGTCACCGATTTGCCGCAGCCACTTTCGCCAACAAGGCCCAGAGATTCGCCCGGGGCCACATCGAGGTCGATACCGTGCAGGACGGTCACGCCATCGAAGGCGACTCGCAAGTCGCGAATCTCCACCAGATTGGACATCTTTTTGCTATCCTTTGGTAACGTTGAGGCACGCCGACGGGCGGCGTGCCAGACATTATCCCCCATGCGGCGGCACCAGCCGCCGCATGGGGCGCAGTTCAACTTTTGGTGGACCAGTTCGAGGCGCGGAAATCCATCGCGAAGGCGGGGGCTGCCTTCCAGTTCAGATCCGACTTCATACCCGTGAACACCGCGTTCTGGTGCAGCATGTTGTAGGCCGGGTCTTCCCGTTCGGCGATGGTTAGCATGCGGGCGATGGCAGCCTTGCGCTTGTCATGATCAGTCGCGGTTTCCATGACCTGGCACAGATTGTTAAATTCGACATTGGTCCATTCACGGTTCTGCTGGGCAGAACCGTTGGGGCCGAACTGGACCACCATCGGGGTGATTGGGTCGTTGATTGTGTTCGACGCCGACCAATCACGCACACCGCGCGCATCCTCAGTTGCAAGGATCTGACCCCAGTTTTCCTTCATCTCGATCTCGATGTTCAGACCGACCTGGTTCCACATCTCGACCAGAATCTGACCGTTCGGTACCTGGTTGATGTAGTAGTTATTCAGCAGGCGGAAGGGGATCGCATCGCCTTTGTATCCTGCATCCTTTAGCAACTGGCGCGCCAGCTCCGGGTCGTATTCCGGCGGCGTCCACCCTGCGATGAACATGTCAGAGGTCTTGAAGCTGTCGAACTGCAGACCTGCGGGGATGTCTGTCTGGCCAGCCCAGAGCGCCTGCACGATCGCGTCGCGGTCGATGGCATGGGTCATGGCCCGGCGCACCAGCGGGTTCGCCAGTTGCGGGTGATCCTGGGTGAACACGTTGATCCGGTGGTTCCAGATGGTGGAGTTCTGGACTTCAAGCCCCGGCGCGTTGGCAATGGTGCCAATCTGATCCGGCGGCAGGTCACAGGCAAAGTCGTATTCGCCCGACAGTAAGCCGTTTACGCGGCTCGCCACTTCGGGCACCTCGACGAAGGTGATGGTGTCCAGCGGCTGGCGACCGCCCCAATAGGCGTCATGGGCGCGCAGGGTCAAGGACACGTCGGGTCGGAAATCGTCGACGAAATAGGGGCCGGTCGTGACTGGCTTCTTTGCCCAGGTATCGTAGGAATCCGCTTCGTCCCAGGCGCGGCGGCTGGAGATGATGCTGCCCCCAGAGTACAGACGGCCTTCCATCGTGACGTCCGGCGTCGCGTTGTGGAACCGCACCGTATACTTGTCGACCGCTTCCACTCCGGCCAGAGAAGGCCAGAGGCGCCGCGCGATGCCGGGCATGGCGGCGGGAATGTCCTTTCCGGTGTTGCGGGCGTAGTCCTCGGAATAGATCGTTTTGCCACCGGCGGGCTGGGTGTCGCCGAACAGTCGCTCGGGCGAAAGCGAGAAGACCACGTCGTCCGACGTCATCTCGTCCCCGTTATGGAACATGACGCCTTCCCGCAGCTTTAGCTCGATTGTCTTGTCGTCCAGGCGCTTCCATTCGGTGGCCAGTCCAGGAACCGGGCCTTGATTGCCCATCCAGTCGCGCAGCAGCAGACCTTCCCACAGGTTCGGGAACATGGCGCGTTCGCCTACATTCGACTGTTCGTTCCAGGGGTCGAGGGTGTTGTTGATTACTACCTGCTGCACTGCGATCTTAATCGACGGACGGCTGCCTTGAGCGCGCAGGTGGGTCGGAAGGATCAGGCCGGATGCGGTGGCACCCATCAGGCCGATCACATGGCGTCGGTTCATACTGATCATGGATATCTCCAGTTTTGCCACTATCGCGTTGAGGGGCATTCAAATTTCTAATCGAGCGATGGATCACGCATTGCCGCTGGTAAGAGTCTTGGATCAATGTTCGGCAACAGCCGTGTGACGATTTGGTAAAGCTTTATACTCCGAGTCCCACATAAGCCGAATTGGCACTGTCAGAGCAAAGTCGGTTGAGGCGCTGGGTGGTGAAGTATTCGCCGCTGATCGCTGCAAATGCGCAGGCTAAGAAACGGCCGACAGCCGTTTCTTAGCGCATGGACACGACTTACATAAAGGTCAGGGGAAAGTGGACCTACCTCTAACGTGCCGTCGATTGCAACGGACAACCTGGGGTAGATTCCGGTAGGGGGCAGGATGACACCCTAAGGCCCTTGGGCACTGTTTTTCGCCGCCTGTATTTGCCTGTTGAGCGCGGTGTGAGCCCGCCCAGGGCGTCACACTGGACGGATGCCTGCAACAGCCTGCGAAGTTGGCAAGATATAGGGGGTGATTACTTCACATGACAGTACGGGGCAGGATTGTCTCACAAGGCGGCCACGGTGCGCTTTGTCCACCTGTATTCGCCTGTGAGGAGGATGTGGGCCCATCCGAGAGGCGAGATGTGCCCCAGAAGCTCGTCAGAGTCATCGAGTCCGACGCGTTTTCGTGCCGCCACTGCCTGCCCGAGGCGTTTGGTGTTCCAGTAGATGATTATGGCCGCCAGCAGGTTCAGCCCTGCCATACGGTAGTGTTGACCTTCGACGGTCCGATCACGGATTTCGCCCTGCCGCCCGATGCGCAGGGCGTTTTTCAGGGCGTGATGGGCCTCGCCCTTGTTGAGACCAATCTGGGCACGGCGCTGCATGTCGGCATCAAGCAGCCAGTCGACGATGAAGAGCGTGCGCTCGATGCGGCCGATTTCACGCAGGGCAAGTGCCAGCTCGTGCTGGCGTGGATAGGCTGCGAACTTTTTGAGCAACTGACTGGGCGGCATGATGCCCGCTGCCATCGTGGCCACGGCGCGTAGGATATCCGGCCAGTTCTGGATGATCAGGCCCTCTCTGATCTTACCGCCGATCAGACCGCGCAGCTCCTTTGGCGCGGCGGCCGGGTCGAAGAGATACAGCCGTTTCGAGGGGAGGTCCCGTATGCGCGGAATAAACCGGAAGGCCAGCAGCGAGGTGACGGCAAAGACGTGGTCGGTGAAGCCACCGGTGTCGGCATACTGCTCTTTGATCTTTCGGCCCGCTTCGTTCATCAGGAGCCCGTCCAGGATGTAGGGTGCTTCGCTCACGGTGGCGGGAATGTTCTGCGTTGCGAAGGGTCCAAACTGATCGGAGACATGCGTGTAAGCCTTTAGCCCTGGTTCAGATCCGTATTTGGCGTTGATCAAATTCATCGCTTCACCTTGCCTCGCGGCGGGGAAGAATTGTCCGTCGCTGGACGCGGTGACGCTGCCACCCCAGAACTTGGCCATGGGCAGGTTCGCTTGCGCATCGATCACCACTGCGAGCGCCCGGTTGATGGCATCGCTTTCGATGTGCCATCGCGACAGGCGCGAGAGCTGCATGTAATCGTGGGTGTTGGTGGCCTCGGCCATTTTGCTCAGCCCAAGGTTTAACCCCTCGGCCAGCAATACGGTCAGCAGCCCAATGCGATCCGTGCAGGGGGAGCCAGTGCGCACGTTCGTGAAGGCATCCGTGAAGCCGATGTCTTCATCGACCTCCTGCAGCAAATCGGTGACACGCACGGCGGGCAGACGGTCATAGAGATCAAGCACCAGAGCCTCTGCTGCCTCGGGCACGGCTGCGGGCAGCCGGTCAACTTTCAGAACGCCGTTTTCTATGGAACCGCCGGGAATGGCCCCAGACCGCGCTGCCTTGGCCAGCCGGTCAAGCCCATCAGTCAGCCTCGCTTTGCGATCCGCAAGCCAGCTTTCCGGATCGAATGGGACCGTCAATCTTGGCGTTGCCCGTGCGGCCTCAATTGGCACCAGAGCCTGTTTCAGGTCGGCATAGCGCCGTGAATGCGCCAACCAGATATCACCCGATCGAAACGCTTCGCGGAGATGAGACAAAACGGCCACCTCCCAAAGCCGGTGATCATCATCCGCCTCAGTGTTGAGGTGGCGGTGCCATTTTGAACTCCGCCGCAAAAAGCTGGTGGACTGGTGTTTGCCATTTCGGCCATCTGCAACAATTCGTCCCGCTTGCATCAAAGGCAGCGCCACAGGGGCCGCGTGGATGTCCAAAGCTCGCAGCATGCGTGGTGCGTATCGCCGGAACCGATGATACCCCTGCACGACGTGGGCGATTGGATCAGCGGCCATCGTATCCGTTAACTCTGCCGCGGTTGCCACAAGGCCTTCCAGCTGAAGCCAACCACAGGACGTTTCGGTCGCCACATCAAGAGATGCCTCATCCCCCTTGGCTTCCAAAAGCGCCGCCCCCAGGTTTTTGAAGGAGCAAAGCGTGTCGCGCAGGGCGGATTTCGCTTCCGTGATACGCGCGTCGCAAAGTCTCTTCGCTTCCTGCCAGGTTTTGCCTACGATCCGGTCATGGGTCTCGACCACCGCATCGGCGATTCCCGCGTGCCATTCCACCGCGCAGACCGTCAAAATGGCAAGGCGCCGATCGCTGGTGATGTCCCTCAGACCGTCCGCAAAGTACCTTTCGCCCTGACGACGCAGGCGTGTAATCCGATGGGGCGGCACTCCTTCCAGAATAACAGGCGACACCCCCAAACCCTGCAAGAATTCCAGACGATCCAGAAGGCGGCTGGCACCCGCTGAGTTTTTCCCCACCTCGAACTGCCGGAGCCAGATGAACCGGCTGACAGTGCCATCAACCATGTCCGTCAACAGATTATCCAACTGGCCCTTCAACCCCTCATCGAGATGAGCCACGATCCGGCCATCTATCCGCCGCTCAGCGGCAACAAGCGCGTCAGCGCAAAGGCGTTCGATGCCAGACACACCGGGCAGGACCGTTTGGGTGCGGCGGCATTCCTCGATAAACCTCCGGGCAAGGTCTTCATTTGATCGAGCGGTTTCTGCCTCGCGTTCGAGCCAGCCTTTCAGATCACGCGCGCAACGACCAGCGAACATCTTGTAACCGTATATCGCTCGCAGGGCGTGCAGATGTTGCTGCCGAGTTTGACGCCGCGCTGCATAGGGCAGGATTTCATCACCTGTCAGACCCAGTTGGGCACCGATAAAGCGGATGACCTGCTCTGGGATGACTTCACCGGAAGATAGAAATCGACCAGGATAGCGCAAGGCGCAGAGCTGCAAGGCGAAACCAATCCGGTTTTCCGGCCGACGTCGTTCGTTGATGTGGTCAAGGTCATCGTCGGCCAACGTGTAATGATGCAGGATCGTCACCTCGTCGGTTGGCAGGTCGAGCAGGCTTGTGCGCTGTCGTTCGGTCAAAATGGAGCGTCTTGGCATGGTGCATTGTCCTTGTTAGTCATTAGTTTGTTTAGGACAATTTTGACCTCAACAAAATCAACGCCTTACAAGACCTAAATCCAAGGGGGTTCAATTGGGACAGCGCGCCGCCATCTATGCCCGGGTTTCCACCTCGGATCAGTCCTGCGAACGGCAGGTGGCAGAGTTGACAGCCTTTGCCGAACGCGGTGGCTTTGACGTGATTGGCATCTTTAAAGAAACCGCCTCTGGGACGTCCTCAAACCGGAGCGCCCGTAATCGCATCATCGACCTTGCACAAGCTCGTAAGATTGATGCAGTTCTTGTCACCGAACTGTCCCGCTGGGGCCGCTCGACCCAGGACTTGCTGGACACCTTCAACAGATTGGTAGGCTGGAATGTCTCTGTTGTCGCTATGAGCGGCATGACCTTCGAACTCGCCACGCCCCACGGCCGGATGATGGCTACCATGCTGGCTGGCATTGCCCAGTTCGAGCGTGACTTGCTGAGCGAACGCGTCAAATCCGGCCTCGCCGCCGCCCGCGCGAGGGGTAAGAAATTAGGCCGTCAACCAGGGCAGCGCCCAAAATCCGATAAGCTTGCACCAAAGGTCATTCAAGCCGTGACAGATGGTCGATCATATCGTTGGATTGCACGGGATCTCGGCATCAACAAAAATACCGTCCTGGATATCATGAAACGACATCGCAAAAACCCTTAGGGTGTCATTCTGCCCTCTACCGGAATGGACCCCATCATCCTGAGAGTACCCCAAAGCGTGGGGCAATCACGCTGCCACCTTGGCTTCTCCATTTGATATCAGTGCTAGTAGATAGCGCCCAAACCCGCAACTGCCCCACGCTTTGGGGTACTCTCCTACATGATGTTTTTTCGCCATGCCGGGGGCAGGTTGCGCGACATGGCCCATGTCGCGGCCGCGGGGCGAACGGCGGCGGATGTGCACAAGACCCGTGCCGTCTGATACGGGCGTTTCCGATGCGATTCTGCCTGTAACCGGTGTGCGGGCTTGAAGGGCCAAGGCGCTGCAGGTGCCGGGTACAGGGGGGGCAAGACCCGGCCCTTGCGCAAGGCCGGTGTCTGTCCGACACTCGTGCAAACCATCCGGGGGCCGGGGTGACCATTCAGAAAAAGATCGATCTGCGGCTGCTGTCGTATTTTCAGACCACGGTCGAGACGGGCAACATCACGGCCGCGGCCAGGGCCTTGAACGTCGCGCAGCCAACCCTGTCAAAGGCCCTTAAACTGCTGGAATCGCAGCTGCGGGTGACATTGTTGGTGCGCTCGGCCCACGGGGTTGCCCCGACGCTGTTCGGCGAACGCCTGATGCGCCACGCGCGGCTGGTGACGGCCCAGGTCGGCGCTGCCCTGGACGAGGTCGAAAGCCTGCGCACCGGCGCCGCGGGAAAGGTGACCGTGGGGGCGGGGCCGTCGTGGGTGCGGCGGATGCTGCCCGAAGCGGTGGCGCGGTTGCTTCAGGAACGCCCGGGCGTCGACGTGACCGTCATCACCGGTTTCGACAACCGTCTGCTCGAGGGGCTGGAGGACGGGCAACTGGATTTCGTGGTGACCGAGCGGCCGCTGAGCGGTGAGGATGTCGATTACACCTATCGCGAACTGTCCCGCGACGACCTGGTGGTCTGTGCGCGGCGCGAACATCCCCTGGCCGATGGCCGGCGCCCCACATTGGAGGAAGCCCTTGCCGTACGCTGGGCGCTGCCGCACGAGGCGACGTTGGCGCGGCGCAAACTGGCCGGGCGGTTGGCGATCCTAGGCGTCGCGCAGCCGGCGCAGGTGCTGATCTCGAACTCGATCACCTTCCTGATGAACTATGCCCGGCGCGCCGATGCTCTGGTTTATACCACCCGTTCGATGCTTGCCACGCCCGAGGCGGTCGGACTGGTCGAACTGGCGCTGCCCGACCTGGTCAGCAACCGCGAGGCGGGGCTGGTTATCCGCAAGGGCGCGTTGCTGACGCCCACCGCCGAGGCGCTGGCGGCGCATATGAAGGCGGTGTGCGCGCAGGACTCGGTCAACTAACCTCATAGCTAAAAGCTATGGAGGGCGTCAAATATATCATTACAAGAATGAGCTGGCAGCGTTTATCGTTCTGTGAAGGCGGGCGCGAGCCTGCCATCACCCGGGAGGAGACAAGATGACATTTCAAGGTTCCATGCGCGCCGGCGTCGCCGCGATCGCGCTTTTTGCCGCTGCACCGCTTGCCGCACAGGACCAGGTGCCGGTGACGATCGTGATCAACCAGTCCCCGTGGTTTCCGGGCTTTCAGAAGGTCGTGGAACTGTACACCAAGGAAACCGGCAACACCATCAACCTGGATGTGAATCCCTTTGCCGGCAGCCTGGAAAAGCAGCGTACCGCGGTGCGCTCAGAAACGAGCCCATTTGACATCCTGGTGATGAACGCGGGCTTTTTCGTCGAATTCTACACCAGCGGTTTCATCCAACCGCTGACCGACATCGACCCCGATTTCAAACTGGATCCGGCGATCTATACCTTCGATAATTCGGTCTATTGGGATCCCGAGACGCAACAGATCAACGCACAAACCGGCAGCCTGCATTCTGTCCCGGTGAACCCCTTCCTGCCAATCCTGCACTATCGCGCCGATCTGTACGAGGCCAACGGGCTGGAGGTGCCGACGACCTGGGACCAACTTTACGACAACGCCAGGGTGCTGAACGACCCGCCCAAGATGTATGGTATTTCGCAGCGCGGCCAGCGCGGCACCTTCGATGTGACCTTCGACGTCATGGCCTATGTCTGGAGCCATGGCGGCGGCATCTTCGCCGATCAGAAAGGCGGCGATTTCACGGTCACGATTAATTCGCCGGAAACCCTGGCCGGGATGGAGACCTATATCCGGCTGGCCAATGACGTCGGCCATCCTTCGACCGCGGGGCAGACCCAGACCAACGTGATTCAGAACATGGCCACGGGCCGCGCCGGGCATATCCAGGGCGTACCGGCGCCCGCACTGTTCGACGATCCGACGCAATCGGCGGTCGTGGGTTTGGTGAACTATGCCCCGGTGCCGGGCACACAGGCAATGCCGGGCGTTGCCCCCTTGGGTCATTGGCTGGCCGGGATACCCAAGAACATTCCCGAAGACCGGCAGGCGTCGGCCCTAGCCTTCCTGACCTGGTTCCAGGGCGACGAGGCACAGCGCGCCTATGCCGAGGCCGGATCGCCCCCGGTCAGCAAGGCGGTGCTGGAGTCGGACATGGCGCAGCAACCCGAGTACCGCTACATGACCGCGCTGGCCGATTCGATCCCGAACGCGCGGCTAACCTTCGTGATTCCCGAAGCCGCGCAGGTGCTGTCCGTCACCGAACTGCGTTTCAACCAGGCGATCTCGGGCGAGCTGCCCCTGAAAGAGGCGCTGAACACCGCGGCGCAGGAGATTCACGACGTGATGGTCCAGGCGGGCCATGATACGCCGATGCTGGAGCCGCTTCAGTAAACCCCGGCACTGGCCGCGCCGGACCCTTCCGGCGCGGTCTTTCCCCCCAACCTCCAAGGAACGCCCGATGCGATCCCAGACCTTCTGGCGCAACCTGACCCTTGCGCCCGCGCTGATCCTGTTCGCGCTGCTTACGCTGGTGCCGATGATCAACCTCGTCGCGCTCAGCTTTCACGAGGTGGCATGGCTGAACCGCATCAGCAATTGGAGCTTTGTCGGGCTGCGCAACTATGCCCGGCTGTCTGGTGACACCCTGTTCCGCGCGGGCATCTGGAACACCGTGCTGTTCGCCGTCGTCGCGGTGGCGTTGCAGATGATCCTGGGCTTTGGCCTCGCGCTGATGACGACGCAGATCACCCGTGGACGGCTGTTCTATCGCACCATATTCATCCTGCCGATCCTGGTGCCCGGCATCATCATCGGCGCGATCTGGAAACTGATGTATTCCTACGATTTCGGCGTCATCAACCAGGTGCTGATGCTTGTGGGACTGACCCCACAGGACTGGCTGGGCAGTTCGCAACTGGCGCTCTTGTCGGTGATCGTGGTCGATGTCTGGCACTGGACGCCGTTCTGTTTCCTGCTGCTGCTGGCCAGCCTCGAAACCCTGCCCGAAGATATCTACGAGGCGGCGCGCACCGATGGCGCGACGGGGTGGCATTGTTTCCGCTATCTTACCCTGCCGCTGATGATCCCGGCGCTGACCGTCACCTTCGTGTTCCGCATGATCCTTGCGTTCAAGGTGTTCGACGAAATCTACCTGCTGACCGGCGGTGGGCCGGGCACCTCGACCGAGGTGATCAGTTTCACCATCTATCGCCGCTTTTTCACCGAGGATCAGACGGGCTATGGTGCCGCCATATCGGTCGCCACCATCGCGGTGATCGCGATGATCATCATCGCGGCCTCGCGTCTGACCATGAAAAAGGAGACCGAGTGATGGAGGGGGTTCAATCCGCCGCCGAACGGCGCACGATGGTCCTGCAGCACCTGGCCCTGTCGCTGTTCGCGCTGGTCGTGCTGTTTCCCTTCCTGTGGATCCTCGCGGCTAGCTTCAAGAACCAGATTGACCTGCTGATGGGGCGGGTGCTGTTCACGCCGGTCCTGACCAGTTTTCAAAGCGTGCTGTTCGGATCGACCTCGGACTATATGCGCAATTTCGGCAATTCGATGGTGATCGGCATCGGCAGCACGGTCCTGGTGCTGATCGTGGCCACCCTTGCGGCCTGGTCGCTCTATCGGATGGAATGGCCCGCCTGGGTGCTGCATTCGTTGCTGGGCTGGACCGTGATCTTTCACATGGTGCCGCCGATCACCCTTGCGGGGGCGTGGTACACCATGTTCCGCAGCCTGGGGATGGACAACACCTATACCGGGCTGATCCTGGCGCATACCACGCTGCACCTGCCCATGGCGCTGTGGATGATGGGGGTCTTCGTGCGCGACGTGCCCAAGGAACTGGTCGAGGCGGCCGAGATCGACGGCGCCAGCCCGCCGACGATCCTGTGGAAGATCATCGTGCCGCTGGTGCGCCCCGGTCTGGCCGCCACCGGCATCCTGACCTTCATCTTTTCCTGGAACGAATTTCCGGTTGCCCTGACCCTGACCCAACGCCAGACCGCGACCGTTCCCTTGGGAATCGGCAAATACGCCCAGGAAAACACAATCGCCTTTACCGAAATGGCCGCTGCGTCGGTCCTGTCCATCGTCCCCGCCTTCGTCCTGCTGATCTTTGCCCAACGCTTCATCGTTCGCGGCCTGATTTCGGGCGCTGTCAAGTAAGGAGCTTGCCTTGAAAACCGTCTTTGTCCTTTTCGATTCGCTGAACCGGCAGATGCTGGGCGCCTATGGCGGACGCCGTGTTCCCACGCCGAATTTCGATCGCCTGGCCCGCCGCGCGGCGCGGTTCGACGGCCACTATGTCGGCTCGATGCCCTGCATGCCCGCGCGCCGGGATCTTCTGACCGGGCGGTTGTCGTTCCTGCACCGCAGCTGGGGCCCGATGGAGCCTTTCGACAACGCCTTTCCCGAATTGATCGAACGCCAGAGCGGCACCTATACCCACCTTGTCACCGATCATTTCCATTACTGGGAGGATGGCGGCGCCACCTATCACACCCGCTACAACAGCTTCGATTTCATAAGGGGGCAAGAGGGCGATCCGTGGAAGGCGATGGTCCAGCCCCATTGGGACCGCATGCGCGAGAAATACCACGAGGCGCAGTTTTCAACCCAGCGGCGCAACTACAAGAGCCAGCACATGATCAACCGGGAATTCATCCGCGAAGAGGCTGATTTCCCCGGCGTCCAGGTCTTCGATGCGGGGCTCGACTTCGTCAGGACGAACGCGCGCGCCGACAACTGGTTCGTGCAGATCGAAAGTTTCGATCCCCACGAACCGTTCCACGCCCCCGCCAGTTACAAGGAACCCTACGATACCGGCTGGAAGGGGCCGATCCGCGACTGGCCGCGCTATGGCCGGGTCGATGAACTGCCCGAGGAATGTGAAGAGTTGCGCGCGAATTATTACGCCACGGTGGCCCTGTGCGACGCGCAACTGGGGCGGCTCCTGGACCTGTTCGACGCGGAAAACATGTGGGAGGATACGGCGCTGGTGGTTAGCACGGACCACGGGTTCCTGTTGGGCGAACATGATTTCTGGGCAAAGAACCGGATGAACATCTATGAGGAAATCGCCCGCATCCCCCTGTTCATCCACGACCCGCGCCGCGACTGCGCGGGCAAGGTGGTGACGGGCCTGACCCAGACGGCCGACCTGTGCGCGACCTTCCTCGATCTGCACGGCGCGACACCGGCGCCGGAGATGCAGGCCCATTCGCTGCTGCCGCTGATCGACGGCGCGCCGTCGCAGCGCGAGGCGGTGCTGTTCGGCTATTTCGGCGGCGCGGTGAACGTGGCCGACGGAACGCACACCTATCACCGCTATCCACCCGATCTGAAGGATCAGGAGATATTTCACTATACCCTGATGCCGACCCATATCTTCGAGTTCTTCCGCCCCGAAGAGCTGCGCGCCGCCACCCTGTCGCCGCCGCTGTCCTTCACCAAGGGCATTCCGCCGCTGCGGGTGCCGGTGGGCGAACGATCCGCGATGTATGACACCTATGGCCCCGGCGCATTGCTTGAGGATGAGACGCGGCTATATGATCTGACCGCCGATCCGGGTCAGGAAACGCCGCTGGACGATCCCGCGCTCGAGGTGCGGATGGCCGACCTGATGACGGTGCTGATGCAGGCGGCCGACGCCCCGCCCGAGGCCTTCCACCGCCTGTCGCTGACCGACGGACGGGTCGCAGCCGAATGACAGGGCCGTCCGATCCGCCCCCCTTCGGCCGCGCAACGCTGACCGGGCTGACCGGCGATCCGCGCCAGTTCGCGTCGGTGCGCGGCATCTGCCTGGACGACGGCGCCGAACGGGGCACGCGGGCGCTGGCGTTTTCCACCGGCGGGGGGCTTGATTTCTGGGCTCTGTCGGACCGGACGCTGGACATCGGGCCGCTGTGGTTCCGGGGGCTGCCGCTGGCCTGGCAGCATCCTGCCGGGTATGTATCGCCCGCCCACCACGGCGGGCCGGGGGCCGATGGCACCGGCATCGAGCGGGCCCTGTCGGGGTTCCTGGTCACGTGCGGGCTCGAGAACGTCCGCCAGCCGGCGGGCGGGGCACCGCTGCACGGCTCCCTGCCGCTGACCCCGGCCCGCATCATCGCGCGCGGCGAGGATTGGAGCGGCGGCGTGCCGATGCTGTTCGCGGAGGGCATTGCCGAACAGGCGCACCTTGGCGGTCCCAGCTTTCGCCTGACCCGGCGGATCGAGGCGCCCATCGGCGGCCAGGCCCTGACCCTGCGGGACCGGATCGAGAATATCGGCCCTGACCCGGCGGAAATGCGGGTGCTCTATCACTTCAATTTCGGGTTTCCGGTAGTGGGGCCAAACAGCTTTGCCACCATCGGCGCGACCCGGATCGCCCCCGCCACCGTTCCAACGATCTGCTGCCTGCCGGTCGCCGGCGACAGGTTCCGCGCCACCGTTGAGCGCCCGACCCTCGGCGCCGCGCCCGGCCTGCGGATCGCGTTCGACGGCGCCACCGACAGCCTGCCGTTCGTGCAAGTCTGGCAGGACCCGCGCCCACGCCGCAACATCTTGGCCATCGAACCGGCCAACTGCGACCGTCGCGCCGACGGCACCAGCGGGCGGGGGCCGGTCCTGGCGCCCGGCGAAACCCGCCACACCGAAATGACCATCACCTTCAGCGAAACTTCCTGACCGACGGAGAGCGAGACATGGCCGACCTGCTTTTGATCGATGTTGCCAAGACCTACGGCGGCACGGTCGATGTCCTGAAGAACATCAACCTCGACATCAAGACGGGCGAGTTGATCGTGTTCGTCGGCCCCTCGGGCTGTGGCAAATCCACGCTTTTGCGGATGATCGCCGGGCTGGAAAGGATCACCGCGGGCGAGTTGCAGATCGACGGCCAGGTGGTGAACGACGTGCCCCCTGCGCAGCGCGGCATTGCCATGGTGTTCCAGTCCTACGCGCTGTATCCGCACATGACAGTGCGCGACAACATGGCATTCGCGCTGAAGATCGCCAGGAAAAGCAAGGCCGAGATCGACGAGGCCATCGCCAAGGCCAGCAAGATCCTGCAACTCGAACCCTACCTCGACCGGCTGCCCAAGGCCCTGTCGGGTGGTCAGCGCCAAAGGGTCGCCATCGGGCGCAGCATCGTGCGCGACCCCAAGGTCTACCTGTTCGACGAACCGCTGTCCAACCTCGACGCCGCGCTGCGCGTCGCCACGAGGATCGAGATCGCCCAGTTGAAAGAGGCGATGCCGAATTCGACGATGATCTACGTGACCCACGACCAGGTCGAGGCGATGACCCTGGCCACCCGCATCGTGGTTCTGGCGGGCGGCGGGATCGCCCAGGTGGGCACGCCGCTGGATCTGTATCAACGGCCCGAGAATGAATTCGTCGCGCAATTCATCGGCAGCCCGTCGATGAACCTGTTGCCTGGCAAGATCACCGGCACCGGCGCACAGACGGTGGTTGCCATGGACGGTGGCGGTGTCGCGGTGTCGGATTATCCATCGACTGAGGCGGATATGCACGCAAAGGTCAACGTCGGCGTGCGCCCCGAGGACCTGGTGGAGACCAGCGGCGATTTTACCTTCGAGGGCAAGGTGGCGATCACCGAGGCCCTGGGCGAGTTAACGCTTTTGTATTTCGAGCGGGTGGACGGCGCCGATCCGGTATTGGGCAAGCTGCCCGGCATCCATTCCGGCTTGCGCGGCAACACCGTGAAACTGGGCGCGACCCCGGACAAGGTGCACGTCTTCCGCGACGGCAAGTCGCTACTGTACCGCGAAGGCGGGCTGAAAAGAACGGCAACGACGCAGAACCTGAACGTTTCGGTTCATTGAAAAACGACAAGGCCGCGATGCCCGCGCAAAGACAGGAGCCCCCATGACCCGCAAACACATCTCTGACGGTCTTGCGCCGCTTGCCGGCCGGCTGGGTCTTGCGTCGTTGTTCGGCGATATCCACAATCACTGCGATCTATCCTATGGCCACGGGCGGTTCACCGAGGCGCTGGCACGGGCGGCGCTGCAACTGGATTTCGTGTCGGTCACCGGCCACGCCCATTGGCCCGACATGCCGGTGGACGACCCGTCCGTCGCCCATATCGTCGATTTCCACGTCAAGGGATTTGCCCGGCTGCGAGACGCCTGGCCCGGGCATTTCGAAACGCTCGCGGCAGCGCAGGCCGAAGGGTTCACCGTCTTTCCCGGGTATGAGATTCATTCCTGCGAACACGGCGATTACACAGTCGTTTACCGCGACCTGGATGCCGCGCCCCTGCACCTAGGCAACAGCCCGACGGAATTGAAGGCCGCCCTTGACCGGCACATGCCGGGCCGGGCCTTCGCCTTTCCTCATCACATCGGGTACCGACAGGGTGCGCGGGGCATCAACTGGGCCACGTTCGATTCCGCCCTGTCGCCCTTTGTCGAGATGAACTCGATGCACGGCTGCGCCGAAACGTCGGAAAGCCCTCGCAGTTACCTGCATTCGATGGGGCCCGTGGACGGGCATTCGACGATGGACTGGGGGCTGGCACAGGGCCATGTCTTCGGGATCGTCGGCAATACCGATCACCACAGCGCCTTTCCCGGCTCCTACGGACACGGGCGGATGGCGGTCCTTGCCGCCACGAACGACCGCGCGGCTATCTGGCAGGGCATGACAGCCCGCCACACCAACGCGCTGACCGGGCCGAACATCCATCTGCTGACGGCAGTCGGGGAAAATATCCAGGGCAGTGTCATTACCCCGTTCGATTCCGCCACGCTGGACATCGAGGCGGTGGCGGGCGGGACCATCGATTGTATCGACGTGATCCGCAACAACAGGCTGTTTCACCGGATATCGCCTGCGCTGACCCCGTCGCCCATCGGCGCGCCGGATGAGACGATCCTGTTCCTTGAACTGGGCTGGGGCGCGCGCGGATCGCTGCACCGCTGGGAGGGCCGGATCGCGGTGGAGCGTGGCGAGGTCCTGGCGGTCGAACCCCGATTCAGGGGTGCCGAGGTGGTTTCGCCGCTGGAAGGTCGCGACGACGAACATCTTCGCCCCGAACTGTCGCTTGCCGAGGGCCAGGTGCGATTTGCAGTCACGGCCGAGGCCAACCCCAACAACTCAACCACCGCGACGCAGGGTGTCGCCCTGCGGCTGCGGCTGGACGTGGCGGCGGTGATCCGCACCGTCCTTTGCGGCTGGCAGATCGACATTCCCGCCGCGCGCCTGCGCGAAGGGGCGTTTTCGGGCAACCTTGGCCCGATCGACAGCCCCGCCTTCCGCTTTCATCCGCTGCCCGCCGCCGCCGATTGGCAATGGCAGGGCCGTGTCGCACTTGGCCCGGTGGCGGACGGCGAGACCCTCTATGTCCGCCTTCGGCAGGCGGACGGGCAGATGGCATGGGCCTCGCCGCTGTTCTGCCAAAACCGGGCGCGACGCGCCCTGGGTGGAAATCCAGATCGTCATGGTCTGTAGATATTGCGACAACGCTTCGGTGCCGTTGTCGCGGGCAAGCGAACCTGACATCTTCTAGCCGCCGAACGGGGTCTTGATGTCGCCTTCGGAAAAACCGTTGACCGACACCGTGCCGCAAGGCAGCGAGCGCGCAAAGTGGGGTCGAATGCCGGTGGATGCAGAGTGACACCCTAAGGTTTTCGGTCATCGCTTTGGCCCCTAAAGCGCGCCGCTCATAAATTTAGGCTCAATTCGCATTAGGGTTCTGTCGCAAACTTTTGTAACTCCCAAGCACCCCCTCGGTAGAGGGTTATTGTCAGTTTTGGTGTGAGTCGAATTTGCCATTGGGCGCGTGCTTTTTTCGTTCTGGTCTGAATTCCGTGGCGCCGGGTCGATTTCTCTGAA
>Ga0307957_1000170_pt1 | contig 39360 bp, 32 predicted proteins | sample OrgLakmetagen490_FD_201830 | JGI IMG/M metagenome (GOLD analysis project Ga0307957, IMG submission 201830) | Saline water microbial communities from Organic Lake, Antarctica - #490 | ecosystem: Environmental > Aquatic > Non-marine Saline and Alkaline > Saline | place: Antarctica: Organic Lake... | reverse complement strand
GCTCCATTCTGGATGCGACCCAGTACTCCAACAATCATGACAACCGTAAGGAAATCTCGGCAGCCATCGCACCGACGAACTATCTCAACCAGCCGGTTGCGGTGATTGAGCAGGTGCTGACCGGGCGCTATGCCGACGGTCTGGGTGAAATCAAGAATGTTCCGGACCGCATCGACTTTGACCCATTCCCCTGGCACTCCATGGGTGTATGGATTCTGACGCAGATGAAACGTTGGGGTTACATCGAGGGCGATGTGGACTACAAGGCGATCGCCGAAGAGGTCTATCTGGCGGGCGAGACCGGCAAGATGATGGCCGATATGGGTATGTCCGTGCCGGACACCACCTACAAGAAGCACGTCATCATGGGCAAGACCTTTGATGCAGATAAAGCCGAAGAGTACACCCGTAGCTTCGCCATCGGGAGGGTCTAACATGGCTTCGCTGAACGTGAGAGCGGCCCTTCTGTCGATTTCGTTTCTTATTCTGGCGCTGGGTCTGTGGGAAATGTCCACCCAGCCGCCGGAAGCTCAGGAAAATTTGACCGAGTACGAAATGCTGATGGGTGGCGTGGAACAGGAATCCCGGGTTCCGCCGCCTTCAGCGGTTATCAAGCTGGCCTGGGCCGAGCTGTCCGATCCCTTCTACGACGCCGGTGCCAATGATAAGGGCATCGGTATCCAGCTGGCCTATTCGGTCTACCGGGTACTGGCTGGATACGTAGCGGCGATGGCGATTGCTCTGCCCCTTGGCTTTCTGATTGGCATGTCACCGCTAATGTACAAAGCGCTGAACCCCTATATCCAGGTTTTGAGGCCGATCTCGCCCCTGGCGTGGATGCCTCTGGCCCTGTTCATCATCCAGGACTCCAATGCCTCTGCGATCTTTGTCATCTTCATCTGCTCGATCTGGCCCATGCTGCTGAACACCGCGTTCGGCGTGGCCAACGTCCGACAGGACTGGATCAACGTGGCGCGCACCCATGAACTGGGTCATATACGCACCGCACTGACAGTCATCCTGCCCGCTGCAGCCCCGACAATCCTGACTGGCATGCGGATTTCCATCGGTATTGCCTGGTTGGTGATTGTTGCCGCCGAAATGCTGGTGGGCGGCACGGGGATCGGTTACTACGTCTGGAACGAGTGGAACAACCTGGATCTGACTGCCGTTATCTTCTCGATCCTGATGATCGGCGTTGTCGGCATGATCCTGGATATGGCACTCGCCAAAGCCCAGAAATTAGTCGAATACACGGAGTGAGGAGCCCCTTATGAGTAAGTCATTCCTGGAAGTAGATGGTCTGTCGAAAGTGTATCCGGATGGCCAGGGCGGTGAACTCACCGTCTTTGAAGACATACGGTTCTCCCTGGAAAAGGGCGAGTTTGTGTGCATCATCGGCCATTCCGGCTGTGGTAAATCCACCATTCTCAACGTGCTGGCCGGGCTGGATGAAGCAACGTCTGGCAACATGGTGATGAATGGCAAGGAAGTAAAAGGTCCGAGCCTGGAGCGGGGCGTGGTGTTTCAGAATTACTCCCTGCTGCCGTGGAAAACCACGCTCAACAATATTGTGTTCGCCGTTCAGGCCCGCTGGCCGTCCTGGTCGAAGCAGCAGGTTCGGGAACACAGTGAACGCTACCTGAAGATGGTGGGGCTGGACCATGCCCTGCAGCGCAAGCCGTCACAGCTGTCCGGCGGCATGCGCCAGCGGGTCAGTATTGCCCGGGCGTTTGCCACCCAGCCCGAGCTGCTGTTACTGGACGAGCCGTTCGGCGCGCTCGACGCACTGACGCGCGGGGTGATTCAGGACGAGCTGGTAAAGATCTGGGAAGAAACCCGCCAGACCGTGTTCATGATCACCCACGACGTCGACGAAGCGATTCTGCTGTCTGACCGCATTTTCCTGATGTCCAACGGCCCCAACGCCCGCATCGCCGAGAGCGTGAAGGTGGACATCCCGCACCCGCGGGCCCGCGCCACCATTTTCCAGAATACCCACTATCACAAAACCCGTGATTATCTGGTGGATTACTTGATCAACCGCAGTGACTCCGCGCTGCCTGACCTGGATGGCACCCCCAGAGTGATCGAGCCCGCCACAGGCAACAATACGCCTGGAGATAAAAAAACCGACTCTGACGCCGCTGACAAGGCGGTTAATGCCTGAGTGAAAATCTGACAATAGGAAATCACCATGATGAATAAAGAACTGATGACGGCAAAAATCCTGGAAGCCAAAGTCGGTAAGGGTATGACCTGGGAAGGCATCGCCGAATCCATTGGCATGTCGCCGGTCTTTACCACGTCTGTCTGCTTCGGCATGAACAGTTTCAGCGAGGACAAGGCCTTTGCCCTCTGCGAAATCCTGGATCTGAGCAAGGACGTGGCCGCTGCGCTGCAGGAATTCCCCAAAAAATCCTGGGACGGCGGCGTGCCCCAGGACCCACTGATCTACCGCTTGTATGAGGTGGTCGGCGTTTACGGCGACACCATGAAGGCGCTGATCCACGAAAAATTCGGTGACGGCATCATGAGCGCTATCGATTTCACCATGGACATTGAAAAAGAGGAAAATCCCAAAGGTGACCGGGTTGTGGTGACCATGAACGGGAAATTCCTGCCCTATAAAGCCTGGTAAACCGGGATTGATTGTCGGTCGGATTACGCCGGGGGGCTAATCCGACCGACGAGTCTGCGGCCCGGGTCAGGCTGATCGGGACCGGATCGCAGACGTCTGACCGGAGTCAACCTCCGCCACGGTGTGCAGCTTTTCAAGCTGCGACTGGAGCATGGCAATGGGCCGCGTTCCCTCCAGCGTGAGAGCAATGTCGAGAGACTCCCCTGCAGACTCCACCGCCATTCTGACAATCCGGAATCCGCGGGTGCGGATGACCTGGCACAGTCGCTCCAGGGCGGCGGCTTCGTGTGCCATGCGGCAGTTGAGCGTGTAACTCGGCATAAAAGTATCCGTTTGCGGGGTCATGCTATCTGCTCCTTGTTGGAGGTGCTGGGGCGATGCGTTTCGTCGAGCATTTCCCGGTTGCCGGCTCCGGGTTTCACAATAGGCCAGACGTTTTCCTCCCGGGCAATGGCCACATGCAGAAGCATCGGCCCTTTGTAGGCCAGGATGGTTTCAATGCCCCGACGGATCTGGTCGGTGCGGTTGATGTGCAGGGCCGGGATGTCGAAGGCCCGGGCCATGGCGACAAAGTCCGGGTTGTCGTCCAGATCAATCTGGCTTTCGCGGTTGTTGTAGAACAGCTCCTGCTGCTGGCGGACCATGCCCAGGCACTGATTGTCGAGCACAATGATTTTCAGCGGCAGCCGGTAACGGCGGATGGTGGCCAGTTCCTGGGCGTTCATCATGAACGAACCGTCGCCGGTGACGTTGATAACCGTGCTTTGCCGGTCAGCGAACTGGGCGCCAATGGCCGCAGGCAGGCCAAAACCCATGGTACCCAGGCCGCCGCTGGTGAGGTGGTGGCGCGGGTGGTCGAACTCATAGTGCTGGGCGACCCACATCTGGTGCTGGCCGACGTCACAGGCAATCATCGTGTCGTCCGGGGCAATATGGGACAACTGGCGAACGAACGCCGGGCCGGTAATGGGGGCCAGAGGCTCTTCGTTGTCCGCGGCGGAAAAACCCCCGGTGGTGCGCCACAGTCTGCACTGCTGGCGCCAGTCGTCAATCTCCAGTGGGTGGGCCCGGACGGCGGCGGTGAGTTCCGCAAGAATGCCGGCAAGATCGCCTCTGAGTGCCACATCCGCCTGGCGGACCTTGTTGATCTCCGCCTGGTCCGTGTCGATATGAATCATCCGCGCATTAGGGGCGAATTCTTTCAGGTTCCCGGTGGCGCGGTCGTCCAGGCGCGCGCCGATCACCAGCAACAGGTCACATGCATCCACGGCCCGGTTGGCCGCCCGGGAGCCATGCATGCCCAGCATGCCGAGGTTGTCCGGATTGTGCTTGCCCGGGTTACCAATGCCCTTGAGGGTGACCACGGCGGGCAGGGCAGCGCACTCGGCGAACTGCCGGAAGCCGTCTTCACACCGGGCAAGGCCGACTCCGCCTCCGCTGTACAGCAGGGGTTTGCGGGCGGCCCGCAGCAGATCCATGGCCGGGTTCAGGTCCGGGCATTCAGCGGCCGACTCCTCATCAGCGGGAAACAGGGTCGCAGGTGCATCCTGCAACAGCACGTCCTTGGGAATATCAACCCAGACCGGTCCGGGGCGTCCGGAACCGGCGAGGCCGATGGCCTCTTCCATGACTGCGCCAATATCGCGGGCATCTGTGACCAGGTAGCTGTGTTTCACAATGCCCAGGGTCATACCAAGAACGTCGGTTTCCTGAAACGCATCCGTACCGATCAGCCCCAACGGAACCTGGCCGGTGATGACCAGCATCGGAACGGAATCCCGGTGGGCGTTGGCAACGCCGGTGATCAGGTTGGTGGCGCCGGGGCCCGACGTGGCAATGCATACTCCCAGCCGGCCGCTGGCCCGGGCATAACCGTCTGCAGCCAGCGCACAGCCCTGTTCGTGGCGGCAAAGCACGTGAGCCACAGTCACATCGTCCACCAGGGCATCGTATAGCGGCATAATGCAGCCGCCGGGGTAGCCAAAGACCGTGTCGATCTGGTGGCGATGGAATGCGTCAAGGATGTGCTCTGCACCGTTCATGGGTTTCAGTTCCTTTTCCGTTGGTTTTATCGGGACTTTTCTCATGCCAAAAAAAAGCCCCCGGGACCTTTCGGCGCCGGGGGCTCTGGGTGTTCTGTCGAGTTGTCGCTATCTCACTCGGCTGTCCACGCAAAAGCCCCCGGATGGCACCACGACCACCAGGACAAGCTTCACTAGGACAACCACTGAAATGAGATTCATAAAATTAGCGACGACTCTGAATCTGTTCGGAATTCACGTGTAGAATTTACCCCACGTTTTTAGCCGGTTGCAACCACTTTTTATAATTCTGTCTGTGAGTACTAAATGACCAAAGCAAAACTGGGATCCATCGGATTATCACTTTTCCTTTTCATCGCACTGATTGTGTGGATGGCGACGGGGGAGATCCGGGTAGCTGAAAAGGAGGCACCGGCCTCACCTCAGGCGGAGGAAGAGTCTCTGCCAGCGGTTCAGGTAGAACTGCGTGAATCCCGTTTGTACCAGCCGAGCTTGCTGTTGCAGGGCCAGATTGAACCCTGGCAGTCGGTTGCGATTGCCGCACGTGCGTCTGGAACCGTGGAGTCACTCAATGCCACCCTCGGCGATCAGGTCGAGGCGGGCCAGATCATGGCCACGCTGTCGGAGGACAGTCGTCAGGCGGCGGTCAGTCGTTGGCAGTCGAGGTTGCGCAAGCTTGAGTCCGATCTCTCAGCGGCACAGCGGCTGCGTGAGCGACAGTTAACCTCGGAATCTGAAATTCTCACGTTGCAAAGTGAGCTTGCAACGGCAAAGGCGGAGCTGGCGGAAGCGCAGCTTGTCATCGACCATCTTACCCCACGGGCGCCTTTCGCCGGCACGATCAATCACAAGTCCGTCGACGAAGGGGATCTGGTCCAGGTAGGTTCCCCGCTGTTCGAGTTAGTGCGGACTGATCGACTGAAAGCGGTTGGGCAGGTGCCTCAGCAATCTGTCAGTCAGGTGGAAACTGGCCAGTCGGTGAACATCGAAACGATCAATGGCGATAGGTTGAACGGTGAGGTCCGTTTTGTGGCCAGTGCAGCCAATCCCCAGACCCGAAGCTTCGCTGTGGAGATTGCCGTCGACAACCCGGATCGAAAGCGGGTTGCAGGCGGCAGCGCCACGCTGCGCATCGCGTTGCCGGAAGTGCAGGCCATGTTTGTATCGCCCGCTTATTTGACCCTGGGCGATGATGGCCGCCCGGGCGTGCGCCACGTTAATGACAACAACGAAGTGGTCTTCACCACAGTCAGCCTGCTCAGTATCACGACTGAGGGCGCCTGGCTAACGGGCTTGCCGCGCGAGATTCGCCTGATTACCCGGGGGGCCGGGTTCGTGTCGCTGGGCCAGAAAGTGCGCCCGGTCAGCGCTGACGCTGAGCGGGGCTGATCCGGATGCGCACACTGATTTTTGCGGCCATGAATCGCAGCCGAACCACCTTTCTGACGCTGATTTTTCTCATCATCGGCGGCATTGCGGCGTTCCAGGTGATACCCAAAGAAGCCAACCCCGACGTCACCATTCCGATGATTTACATCTCCATGACCCTGGACGGCATCAGCCCGGAAGATTCCGAGCGGCTGCTGATTCGTCCCATGGAACAGGAGCTGAGGTCCCTGGAAGGCGTCAAGGAAATGCGCTCGACCGCCTCCGAAGGGCATGCGTCTGTGATGCTGGAGTTTGATGCCGGATTCGATCCAGATACCGCTTTGCAGGATGTTCGTGAGAATGTCGATACGGCCCGCAGCAAACTGCCCCAGGAAGCCGACGAGCCCCGCGTGAACGAAATCAACGTGTCGCTTTTTCCGGTGCTGTCGGTTGGGCTTTCCGGGCCGCTGTCCGAGCGTGAGCTGGTCACTATTGCGCGGCGCCTTCAGGATGCAATCGAGGGTATTCCCGAAGTACTGGAAGTAGAAATCGGTGGTGATCGGGAAGATCTGCTGGAAGTTGTGGTAGATCCCCAGGTACTGGAAAGCTACGGCGTCGATTACGACACCCTTGGCCAGTTGGTCGCCCGCAACAATCAGCTTGTCGCCGCTGGCAGCCTGGACACAGGCTCAGGCCGCATGACCATGAAAGTGCCCGGTGTCATCGAAACCATCGAAGACGTGATGGCCATGCCGATCAAGGTGGATGGCGATACGGTGATTACCTTCGGCGACGTGGCCATGCTGCAGCGAACCTTTAAAGATCCCCGTGGTTTCGCCCGCATCAACGGCGAGCCAGCACTGGTGCTTGAAGTTTCCAAGCGCACCGGGGCCAACATCATTGAAACTGTCGAAAAGGTGAAAGGCCTGATCAAGGCCGCTGAAAGTCAGCTACCGGAAGAACTGGAAGTGCGCTACATCATGGACCAGTCCGGTGAGGTCCGGGATATCCTGGGTGACCTGCTGAATAACGTGCTGACAGCAATTGTACTGGTTATTGTGCTGATCATCGCTGCTATGGGCCCTCGCTCTGCATTGCTGGTGGGCCTGACAATCCCCGCCGCATTCCTCACCGGCATTCTGGTGATCTGGGGCATGGGACTGACGCTCAATATCGTGGTGCTGTTCAGCCTGATTCTGGTGGCGGGGATGCTGGTGGATGGCGCCATTGTGGTGTCGGAGCTGGCGGACCGCAACCTGTCTGACGGGCAGACCGCAGCCTCGGCCTGGGGCGAAGCCGCTTCGCGTATGGCCTGGCCAATTATTGCGTCCACCGCGACCACGCTGGTGGTGTTTATGCCGTTGCTGTTCTGGCCCGGGGTGGTGGGCGAGTTCATGAAGTTCCTGCCGATGACCGTGATCATCTGCCTGATTGCATCCCTGGCCATGGCGCTGGTGTTTCTGCCGGTGTTGGGCAGCCTCAGTGGCGGCAAACGTGCGCGGCAGTCACAGGAAACCGGGCGCCTGGGAATGGCTTACCGTTCCATCCTGGCAAAATTGCTGTCTTCCCCGGTGATCACATTGTGCGGTGTTTTGACAGTGGTGGCTGTTATCTACGGCGCCTACGCCAAGTTTAATTACGGCGTTGAGTTCTTCCCCAGCGTCGAGCCTGATTCGGCCCAGGTACAGGTCCGGGCCCGGGGTGATCTGTCGGTCTGGGAGCGCGATGAGATCGTGCGGGAAGTGGAACAACGGCTGCAGGGTATGCCCGAAGTCAAAGCCCTTTACGCGAGGTCCATGGTGTCGGCCGGCAACCGCCTGGCGCCGGATGTGATCGGTGTGTTGCAGTTCCAGTTTACCGACTGGAACGAACGGCGCCCCGCTACCCTGATTCTGGAAGAGCTGCGCGAACGCACCGCCGACATCCCCGGCATTGAGCTGGAATTCCGTAAACAGGAAGGTGGCCCGGCTGATGGCAAGCCCATTGAGTTACAGGTCAGCAGTCTGGACAGCGGCAAGCTGAACCGTTATGTCGACGAGATCCGCACGGAAATGGACGAGCTAGGTGGTTTTGTGGATGTGGAGGATGATCGCAGCCTGCCGGGCATCGAATGGCGTCTGAACGTCAATCGCGAAGCCGCCGCCCGTTTCGGCACCGACGTTCTGGGTGTCGGCAGCGCGGTGCGTCTGGTCACTAACGGCCTGGTATTGGCGACCTATCGGCCGGAAGATGTGCGGGACGAAGTGGATATCGTCGTGCGGGTCCCCAATAACTGGCGCGAGCTGGACCAGTTCCAGCGCCAGACCATCAATACCGCCCGGGGGCAGGTGCCTCTGTCCCAGTTTGTGGAACTGCAACCCGGCGACAAGGTCGGCAGTGTTGTGCGGGTGGACGGGCAGCGCACGGTGACGATCAAATCCGACGTAGACTCGGACCGACAGGTAGACGCACTGCTGAATGCCCTCCAGCAGCGCATGCCGGAAACACCGCAAGGCGTGTCCATCAGTTTTGCCGGGGAAAACGCCGATCAGAAGCAGGCCTCTGATTTTCTGGCGTCAGCGTTTCTGGTGGCCATCGGCCTTATGCTGCTGATACTGGTGACCCAGTTCAATTCGCTGTATCAGACCCTGCTGATTCTCTCGGCCATTGTGCTGTCGACCGCCGGCGTTCTGCTGGGGCTGCTGCTTAACGGCCAGTCATTTGGCATCGTTATGGTGGGCATGGGCATCATTGCGCTGGCTGGCATTGTGGTGAACAACAACATCATTCTGATCGATACCTACAATCAGATGCGCATGGACGGTATGACCGCCTACGACGCGGCGCTGGAAACCGGGTGTCTGCGCCTGCGCCCGGTGCTGCTGACCGCCGTCACCACCATTCTCGGGCTGATGCCCATGGTGTTCGGCGTCAACGTTGATCTGCTGACCCCGTCACTGGGTATTGGCGCGCCCTCTACCCAGTGGTGGACTCAGCTGTCGAGCGCCATTGCCGGGGGGCTGGCCTTTGCCACCATCCTTACCCTGCTACTGACTCCGGCTCTGTTGGTTCTGGGCAACCGCGCGGGGCAGCGTTTGATACGGAAGCCATGAGTCACGCGCTCTGGCGAGCGCCTTTGATGATGTCATAGGCGTGGCTGATTTCCCGGGTGCGCTGCTCCGCCATCTCGCGCATGCTTTCCGGAAGCCCGCGTCCGGCCATTTTATCGGGGTGGTTTTCGCTCATCAGCTTGCGATACACCTTTTTGATGTCGGCGTCGCTGTCGGAGGGAGACACCCCGAGAACCTTGTAGGCATCTTCGAGCTGGCTGGCGGACGAAGGCTGCCCCGCCTGTCCGGCACGACCACTCTGCGAGCCCCGTAACATGGCTTCAAGCTGATATACCTGAGATTCCGGAAGGCCAAGTCCCCGGGCAATCCGCACCAGCATTTCATGCTCGGCCGGGTGGACGACGCCGTCGGCGGCCACGGCGGATACCTGTACCTGAAGGAAGGTCTGTAACAGGGCAGGCTGGCGGCCGCTGATTCTCAGAAAGTGCTGCAGTTCAGCGTCCAGGTCAAAATCGTCGGCCTTGCCACGATTGAACGCAGCCTTGGCACGATCCCGGTTTTCCCCCGACAGGCGGAACTGTTCGAACAGCCGCTCTGCCACCTGGATTTCATCCTGGGTCACCACGCCGTCTGCCTTGCACAGGGCGCCCATCACTGCGAACACAGACTCCAGAAAACGGGTTTGCACGTGGCTGATTTTCCGCAAAAGGCGATGCCGGATGTAACGGGTCAGAAAAACGCCTGCGGCGGCGCCTATCAGAAAACCGGGAAAGCGCCCGAACATGTAGCCAATCAAACCGCCGATAAACAGGCCGAACATGGAAGGTTCCTCATTAACAGGTAGAGTGTCGGTCAAATAACCTGACAGCATAGCGCTGATCGGCATAAGACTGAATGGTCGTATGGTTGAAAAACGGGCCAACTTCAGTGATTTTTCTGAAAGGTTCCGGAAAGGTTGAGGTAATGACATGACATCGGATCTTTTTGACGCCATAGAACAGCCCTGGACAGAGCCGCTCGAAGACGGCGCAGTCGTGCTCCGGCGTTTCGCGGCCGACCAGGGGCAGAGGTTGCTGGATACTATCGGGCGGGTGACTGGGCAGGTACCCCTGCGTCAGATGAAAACACCGGGCGGGCATACAATGTCGGCCGCGATGGCCTGCTGTGGCACCTGGGGCTGGGTGACGGACCGAAAGGGATACCGTTACCAGCGGACGGACCCGTTGACGGATTTGCCCTGGCCGGAGATACCCCCGGAGTTCCTGAACCTTGCGGCGAGCGCCGCGGCACAGGCCGGTTACCCGGATTTTGAACCGGACGCCTGTCTGATCAATCGCTACCTGCCCGGCGCAAAAATGGGGCTGCATCAGGACAGGGACGAAGCGGATTTCAGCCAGCCTATCGTGTCGGTATCACTTGGCGCGCCCATTGTGTTCCAGTTCGGCGGCAACCGGCGTAGCGACCGGCCACAGAAAGTGCCGCTGGAGCATGGCGATGTGGTGGTCTGGGGCGGGACTTCGCGGCTAAGGTATCACGGTGTGCTGACGCTGAAATCGGTGGAGCATCCGTTAACCGGAGCCTGTCGGTACAACCTTACCTTCCGCAAAGCGGGTTAGCCGGCTTACAGATGGCTCGCCAATATCCATCCTCCGACCGCGATCAGCGTGAGGCCGCCGAAGATTTCTGCTCTGTGGCCCAGGACGGAACCCACGACCCGACCCAGCATCACCCCCATGGTAACCATGATCATGGTAGCAAGACCGATCAGGCCAGCGGCCAACCAGATATTGACGTCGATAAAGGCGAGGCTGACGCCCACTGCCATGGCGTCAATGCTGGTGCCGACGGCCGTCAGACACAGTTTAAAGAAAGATTGCGTGCCGGGTTTTTCGTCATCCGCTTCGCAGGATTTCAGACCTCCGTAAATCATGTGCAGGCCGAGCGCCAGCAACAGCGAAAACGCGATCCAGTGGTCCCAGGCTTCGACATAGGATGACGCGGATTTGCCAAGCAGCCAGCCGACCAGGGGCATAATGGCTTCTATCAGCCCAAAGGTCAGACCTATCCGGAGAGCCCCTGAAAAGCGCAGGTTATTGAGGCTTGCGCCTTTGCAGATTGATGCGGCAAACGCATCGGTGGACATGGCGAAAGCCAGAAGAACGAGGGCGATTGGGTTCATGAAGCAGCTCCGGTCGGGCATCTCGAGACAGCGATACATCCACACGCCCGACTCCAGGCATGGATATATCGATGGTCTCGCCAACCGAGAGGTGTTCGTACCATGGCATGTGGCCAAGCGTGTTGATACGAACTCTTCCGACTTCCGGAAGCAGGCTACTCCCCAACGCAGCTGTAATTTAGCAATGATTTTCCGAGATCACAAATCGGGTCGCGGCTTTTGCCGGCAGTTTGTAATCCAGAACAAGAAATTCTTGACGGGTATCAAGATTATGATTTCTCAATACAGCGCCGGATGGGTAAGCTGCCAGCTCATATTCGGGAGGGCCCCATGCTGACAAGTTTCCTTACCGGGCTGATTGTCTGTGGTGGCATCATCGTCGCCATTGGCGCCCAGAACGCCTACATTCTGGGCCAGGCGATTCGCCGTGAGCATCACTGGAAATGCGCCGGCATCTGCATGAGCGCGGATATCCTGCTATTCACGGCGGGCATGTTCGGGGTCAACGCGGCGCTGATGGCTGTTCCGGAAGCGCTGGAAGTTTTGCGGTGGCTCGGGGTTGTGTTTCTGGGCTGGCTGGCGGCCCTGGCGTTTTACCGGGTGGCGAAGGGTCGAAATGCGCTGGACGCGGCGTCAAAGGCGCAGTCCAGTGCCCGGGCGGTGATACTGACCACCCTGGCCGTCACGCTACTGAATCCGCAGGTGTATCTGGATACATTGCTGCTGATTCCGGCCATTGGCGCCCAGCAGTCCAGCAGTGTGGGTTTTGTGGCGGGCGCCAGCAGTGCGTCAGTGCTCTGGTTCGGTTTGTTGGCCTTTACCGGCGCGACCCTCTCGCCCTGGCTGGCAAAACCCACGGCCTGGCGGATTATCGATGGCATCATTGGTGCAATGATGGCGGGCATTGCCATTCACCTGGCCGCGAATGGTCTCTAACTCCAGAGCTCGGCTTTCATTTCCGACCACAGCTGGCGGTAACCTGCCGCAGGCGCGGATCGCGGGCTGAGCACTTCAAGCGGCAGACCTTCTTCGCCCATACGCTCAACGGCGCTGGAGTAGGGGATCATCGCTTTCGAGGGCCGGTCGAACAGGTCGGCGTTTTTCTCAGTCAGTTCCCGGTGAAGCTTCTTCCTCGAGTCCACCAGGGTAAAAAACGGCCTCAGCTTTTTGAGCCCCAGTTTCTTGTCCCTGACCAGTTCCTGGAACTGTTTCCAGCTGTTCAGAGACAGCCAGGTGGGCACCAGCGGCACGTACACAAGGTCCGCGACCTTCAGGACCTGCTCGGTAAGCCGGGACTGGCCGGGCGGGCAGTCCAGTATCACCAGGCTGGTGTCTTCCGACAGGGGAGCAAGAATGGCCTTAAGCGGGTTGTTCCGCTCGTCGTCTTCCAGTTTGATATCGAAATGACGGAAGCTGGGGTGCGAAGGCAGCAGGTCCAGGTGCGGATAGACGTTCTCTTCCACAAAGTCCGCGATGGGCAGGCGACCGTCCAGAAGCCTGGAAATTTTCTTTCCCTTGGTGCGCTTGGCCCCGGCAAGATAGAAGCTGGCGGCGCCCTGAGGGTCCAGGTCCCAGAGCAGGGTAGAGCATTGATCGGTATTGGCCAGATACGCAATATTGACGGCGGAAGCCGTTTTTCCTACCCCGCCTTTCGGGCTGTAAAACGCGACAACTCTCATGCAGTGCTCCATCAATCCGGGAGCCTGATTGAATCACATTTCACCTTTTGAAATATGACAGCTGTGTTAAACCTTGGGAACTCCTGGCCCGGAATCATACCTTTCAAGACAATTTCTTCAAGCTTGCCTCGTCACGCTTCAGTGAAGCAAGGCTTGCAGTCCCTGGCAGTTCGCCATATCACAGCACCTTTTTCAGCTCGCCGTAATCGCCGCCCGTTCGAAGCACCAGAGTGATGTCGTTGTCATTCCGGTTGCGGAAGAACCAGCCATGGTTACCTGTGAAGGCTGCGACAAGCTCGCCTTCATCTTCAGGAACGCCGCGTCCCTTCTCGTAAGAAATGGATTGGCCGCTGCCATTACCATGGGTGTCGTAATTGATGGGGCCACCTTCGGATACCCAGGAAAACCGGGCGATAGCGCCTTCTTCCATGGTGAGCTTGTATTCGGTGCCTTCTCCGGGCGTGAGGGTAACCTTGACCTCGTCCTGCCACTTCGGCTCTGCAGCCGGGGCGGTTTCCTGAGGCGCTTCGGCCACGACAGGTTCGGCGGCTTCCGGGTCCTGCGGTTCGTTAGTGGATTGCACGGTAACCATCTGCGCAGCCTCATCAGCCGCTGCTTCCTCAGCGAGCTGTTCCTTGATTTCGCCCATTTCGGTCAACCCCAGCAGTCGGCCCGCGCCGGTGGGATCCAGAGCGTATTCGGCTGGCATCACTACGGTAACCAGCAGTACCAGGGCCGCTATTGCTGCAAGGATGGTTGATCGAACCAATTTCGCGGTGCTGGGCAGCTCTTCACGGTTGGGAATATCAGTGTTGTACATAAAGGATCTCCAGAATCAGGCGACAAAGTAACCGGTGAGCTGATAACCGAACAGCAGGAAGCCTGCGCTCATCATGGCCACGTTGGCGGTGTAAGCATGGCGGAAGAATCCGTCGGTTTTGCGCCAGAAGCTGATGACAATCAGGATCATGGCCAGGGCGAGGAGCTGTCCGATTTCCACACCCACGTTGAAAGCAAGGAGGTTCGGAATCAGCCCGTCCGACGAGATGTCGTATTCGATGATCTTGGTGGACAGTCCAAAGCCGTGGAAGAGCCCGAAAATAAGCGTCGCAGCCTTAGTATTGGGCTGGAAACCAAACCAGCGCTGATAAGCGCCAATATTGTCCAGAGCCTTGTACACAATCGACAGACCGATAATCGCATCGATAAGGTAACTGTTGATGCCGACGTTGAAGTACACGCCCAGCAGCATGGTGGTGGAGTGTCCCAGCGCAAACAGGCTTACGTAGAGAGCGATGTGCTGCAGGCGGTAGAGGAAGAAGATCACACCTAGCAGGAACAGCAGGTGGTCGTAACCGGTGACCATGTGCTTGGCCCCGAGGTAGATAAACGCAATGAGGTTTACGCCGGTAATTTCCTGGATATACCCCTTGTCGCCCTGGGCGATCGCGTGGGCCAGCACATCCGGGCTCAAGCCGAATAATCCGAGTGCCAGAAACATCCAGAAAAGACGGCTGCCTCCGCGCGACAGTGACGCCCCCCGACAACCATCAGGCAAGTTCGACATCATAAAGACTCCAGGAGATAAAGCGTTGGGTAACAGGTAGAAGCGTCCAGTTCAGGCGTCATTGCCCGCCGCCACACCGGATGCCCAGGCCCACTGAAAATTGTGTCCGCCAAGGTGGCCGGTCACATCTACCACTTCGCCAATGAAATACAGGCTGGGCTGTTCCAGCACCGCCATGGTTCTGGAGGATAGCTGGCGGGTATTGACGCCGCCCAGAGTCACCTCCGCCGTTCGGTAGCCTTCAGTCCCGGAGGGTTTGATCTGCCAGCGGCTCAGGGTATCGCAGACCGCATCCAGATCGCTGTTTTTATAGCTCTGTAACGGTCCTGTCCATTCATTGATATCGGTGAACGCCTGGGCAAACCGGTTTGGCAGGTGCTGCATCAGATACTGCGCCAGGGTGGACTGCGGTTTCTGTTTGCGCAGGGCGTAGAGGTCTTCACGGGTCTTGCAGCCGGGTAGCAGGTCAACGGACAGGGCGTCCCCCGGTGTCCAGTAACTTGAAATCTGCAGCATGGACGGCCCGCTCAGGCCGCGATGGGTGACCAGCATGGGCTCCAGAAAGTGGGCCTTACCACAGTGGACATCCACCGGACAGCTTACGCCGGATATAGGTGCCAGCCGGTCTTTAAGCTGCGGCTGCAGTGTAAAGGGCACCAGCCCGGCGCGGGTGGGCAGCAGTGTGAGCCCGAACTGGCGGGCGATGTCATAACCGAAGCCCGAGGCCCCCATGGTCGGGACCGACAGTCCGCCCGAGGCGATGACCAGAGAGTCGCAGGATAGTCCGCCCGATGAGGTTTTCAGGCGATAGCCGCGATCGGTTTCGGACACCGCGTCAACGCTGGTCTTCATGCGGACCTCCGCGCCCGCCCAGTCGCATTCCGTCAGCAGCAGGTTCAGCATGTCTTTGGCGCTGTCCTTGCAGAAAAGCTGGCCGGCTGCTTTCTCCTCATGTTCGATGCCGTGCCGGTCTACCAGTTCCAGAAAATCCTGGGGGGTATAGCGTTTGAGCGCGGAAATACAGAACCGGGGGTTGTCCGAAAGAAAATTGGCGGGTGTGCTGTTCAGGTTGGTGAAGTTGCAGCGACCACCGCCGGACATCAGGATTTTCTTGCCGGGCTTGTTGGCGTGATCCAGAACCAGCACGCGACGGCCGCGATAGCCTGCCGTGGCCGCGCACATCAAACCGGCGGCGCCCGCGCCAACAATGATGACGTCGTAGTGGTTTTCAGCCTGATCAGGGTTCATGGGGGTAAACGGCGCCTTTCGTGTAGGTCACCGCCTGGCCTGCCGGTAGAGATTACAGGGTGTCAGACGGGTTGTTGACGGGTGTCAGCCGCCTATTCTGAACAAAAGAACCACCGGGTGACAAACTTTCTGCCACAAATGCCGGGCGCTTCCCCTTTTACAGGGAACAGCTGTAAGCTGGCCGTAGCCCTAACTCATGAAAATTTCAGTGACCTTCGGTAAAATCAGTCGCTTTGGATACACACTATGACCACCGCCAGTAATGAACTTGCGGATGCGCTGCTGGAGCAGCACGTCCAGCACGAACTGTCCGCCCTGAAAGGCGAGAAACTGCGCCATTTTCTGTTGCAGGAAGTCGATGAGCTGTTTGACCTGGCCGGCCACGTGACCCTCGGGCGCATGACCTCCGCTGAGCGGGTGATGGGGTTGATCCGGCGGGTGGTGATCAACATGCAGCTGGCCCCTGGTATTCCCGAGATCGCCGCCGAAATGGCCACGGAAGTGTTGAATGCGCCCGTCCAGAAAACCACCAGGCTGAGCGAGATCATCACCCACGGACAGGCCTCGGGATTCCTTGAACAGGCGCTTGAACTGAAGCAACAGCGGGAGCGGGTCATCAGTGAGATCATGTCTCACCCGGTCTATCAGGAGCTGGTATCGAACCTGGTCTATCAGGGCGTGATGAACTACCTGTATGAAGACAACATGCTCTCCAGGAGCGTGCCCGGCGTGGGGTCGATGATGAAATTTGGCAAGCGCATGGCGAACCGTGCCGTGCCCGGGCTGGATGAATCCTTCGAGCGCCGCCTCAAATCCTGGCTGGCGGACAGCCTGCCGGGGCTGATCAGCCGCGGTGAGCAGTTTCTGCACAGGTCCCTGACCGACGACGAGCTGCGCGACAGTGTGATGGCCGCCTGGGTATCGGTTGAGGATCAGACCGTTGAGGAACTCCGGGATGGCCTGGGGGATCTCCAGCTTCAGGAATTCGTGATGCTGGGCTACGAATTCTGGCTCGAGTTCCGCAAAACCCCCTATTTCGAGGGCTGCGTCGAGGCTGTGGTCACGCACCTGTTTGAACTCTACGGTGATCGCCCGCTGCTTGATCTGTTAAAGGACATGGGGGTCGATCAGGATCTGGTGAAGACGGAAATCGACGGCTACTTCCTGCCGGTGATCGACGCGTTGCGGGAAGAAGGTTACCTCGAAGCCCTGGTCCGTCGTCGTCTGACGCCTTTCTACGCATCAGCGGCGGCCAGAAACATTCTCTCGCAAAGCGGCTGACGCTACCCGGGGATGACGGATGCCATCGAATAGCAAACGAAGGAGCCGCCTGGATGTGGATATCGGTTGAACTGTTGTGGGCCTACCTGGTTGCGATCACGCTGCTGACCCTGACGCCGGGGGTGGATACGCTGCTGGTGATGCGCAATACCGGCCGGGGTGGTTTTGGCGATGGCGCAATGACCAGCTTCGGCGTCTGCTGCGGGCTCTTTATCCACGCCGCCCTGTCTGCGCTGGGCATTTCGATTCTGCTGGTCGAGACTGCCTGGGCGTTTAACGCGGTTAAATGGGCGGGCGCCTGTTACCTGATCTGGCTGGGGGTCATGTCTTTCCGGCAGGCGCTGGCCAGAGAGCCGGAAAACGTCCGGCCCGGCCGGATCATCCGGTCAGGGTCGGCCGGCTCTGCCACCCGTCTGGTGGCGTTCCGGGAGGGTTTGCTGAGCAACCTGCTGAATCCCAAAACCGTGCTCTTCTATATGGCGCTCTTGCCACAGTTTATCGATCCGGCCGGGCCTGCCCTGGCGCAGTCGCTGGTGCTGGCGGGGCTTCATTTCGTGCTGGCCATGATCTGGCAGTGCGTCGTTGCCGCTATGGTGCTCAAATCCCGTCAACTGGCCGTGGGGCAGGGGGTAAAGCGCGCCCTCAACGGATTGACGGGCGGCTTTTTTGTGGCGATTGGGGTAAAGCTGGGGCTTGAATAAGCGCTGATCAGCGCTCCAGATACTGCAGCTTGTCCGGCTTGCCATCCCATTCTTCGGCGTCCGGCAGCGGGTCCTGCTTTTCCGTGATGTTTTCCCACTTGCCCGCCAGGTCGGCGTTCAGTTCAATAAAATGTTCCTGGCCTGCGGGTAGTTCATCTTCCGAGAATATGGCTTCGGCGGGGCATTCCGGCTCGCACAGGGCGCAGTCAATGCACTCGTCCGGGTCGATCACCAGGAAATTGGGGCCTTCGTAGAAGCAGTCCACCGGGCAGACTTCCACGCAGTCGGTGTATTTGCACTTAATGCAGTTATCAGTAACGACAAAGGTCATGGGCAGTCCTTTAATGCAGTAGTCGAGAGCGCAGTAGTCAAACTCATCATATAAAAATTAGTGCGCGATATTGTAGGGAGGCCCCCGCATGGGCGCAAGCGCTAGCGGGGCTTATCTTCCGGCCATCAGCTCCCGCAGTTCGTAAAGGCGGTTCAGGGCTTCTCTGGGGGTCAGGCCATCCAGGTCCATGTCAGACAGGGCCTCCTCGACTCTGCTTGGCGCCATTGATGCGAACATGTCCCCCTGATACGCAGTGCTGGCCGGGGCTACCGGTGACCTGGCCGATGCCGGGGCTTCGGGCTCCTGCATCGCGCTGCTCATGGGTGCAACCGGTGCCGAACTGCCTTCAAGGTGAGCAAGCTGCGCCCGGGCGTGGCGAATGACATCCTGGGGCACGCCGGCCAGCTTGGCCACCTGCAGGCCATAACTCTGGCTGGCCGGGCCGTCGTGAACATTGTGCAGGAACACAATGGTGTCGTCGTGCTCGGTGGCGGTCAGGTGAACGTTCACCGCATGGGTGAGTTCGTCTGCCAGCTGGGTCAGCTCGAAGTAGTGGGTGGCAAACAGGGTGTAGCAGCGAATATGTTTCGCCAGATGCTCCGCCGTGGCCCAGGCCAGCGACAGGCCGTCAAAAGTGCTGGTGCCCCGGCCCACCTCGTCCATCAGCACCAGGCTGTGTTCGGTGGCGTTATGCAGAATGTTGGCGGTTTCGGTCATCTCCACCATAAAGGTCGAGCGTCCGCCGGCGATGTCGTCGGACGAGCCCATCCGGGTGAAAATCCGGTCCACCGGCCCGATCACCACGCGGTTGGCGGGCACGAAACTGCCGGTGTAGGCCAGCAGGGCAATCAGCGCCGCCTGGCGCATGTAGGTGCTCTTGCCGCCCATGTTGGGGCCGGTGATTACCAGCATCCGGCGCTGATCGTCCATCAGCAGGTCGTTGGGCACATAAGGGTCACTTAATAACTGCTCCACCACCGGGTGGCGGCCCTGGGCAATGTCAAAGCCGGGGGCATCGCTGAAATCCGGTGGGTTGAAGCGCAGGCTGGTAGCTCGTTCGGCGAAATTACTCAGCACATCCAGTTCCGCCAGAGCCTGGGCCGCGTCCTGAAGCGGGGCCAACTGCTCGGCAACGGTTTCCAGTACCTCTTCATACAGCGCTTTTTCCCGTGCCAGTGAACGGCTTCTGGAGCTCAGGGCTTTGTCCTCGAATTCTTTCAGTTCCGGCGTGATAAAGCGTTCGGCGTTTTTCAGTGTCTGGCGGCGGATGTAATCCACCGGCGCCTGTCCGGCCTGGGCGCGGCTGATTTCGATGTAGTAACCGTGAATGCGATTGTAGCCAACCTTCAGAGTCGTGATGCCGGTGCGTTCCCGTTCACGGGTTTCCACATCCAGCAGGAACTGACCGGCGTTCTCGCTGATGTTGCGCAGGTCATCCAGTTCCGCATCGAAGCCTTCCCGGATCACCCCGCCGTCACGGATAACCACGGGCGGATTGTCGATGAGGGCGCGTTCCAGCAGGTCGGCCAGCGCCGGATATTCGCTGATCGTTGTGGCCAGTTTGACGATCAGGTGGGAGTTGACCGGGGTCAGCGCTTTCTGAAGATCGGGCAGTACCAGAAAGGCATCCCGCAGCCGCGCCAGGTCCCGGGGTCGTGCCGAGCGCAGGGCCACCCGTGCCAGTACGCGCTCAATGTCGCCTACCGCTTTAAGCAGGTCGTGAACCGGCTCGTAGTGGGCGTTTTCAAGCAATGCAGACACGGCCTGCTGGCGGTACTCAACAATGGTAACGTCCCGTAGCGGCCGGTTAAGCCAGCGCCGCAGCTGCCGCCCGCCCATGGAAGTGGCCGTGCGGTCCATGACCCAGGCCAGGGTGTGCTGGGTGCCGCCCATCAGGTTGATGTCGATTTCCAGATTACGGCGGCTGGCGGCGTCCATGATCACCGCTTCTTCCCGGCGTTCGCGGCTGAGTTTGCGAATATGGGGCAGGGCGGTGCGCTGGGTTTCTTTGGCGTACTGTAGCAGGCAACCCGCTGCGCAGATGGCCAGGGTCATATCCTCACAGCCAAAACCGCTCAGGTCCCGCACCTGGAATTGTTGCGCAAGCACCCGTCGGGCGGTATCGGATTCAAACAGCCAGGGGCCCTGGCGACGTATGCCGGTGTAGCCTTCAAGCAGCTCCTGAAACGGGAAATCCTCGCTAATCAGGATTTCGGCAGGCCGCAGCCTCTGCAGTTCGCCCTTGAGGCTTTCCGGGTCATCGAGTTCGGCCACGGAAAAGCGGCCGCTGGAAATGTCCAGGGATGAGAGTCCGAACCTTTCCTGACGGTGATAGATGGCAACCAGCAGATTGTCCCGGCGGTCCTCAAGAAAAGCGTCATCGCTTAGTGTGCCGGGCGTGACAATGCGAACCACCTGCCGGTCCACCGGCCCTTTACTGGTGGCCGGGTCGCCGATCTGTTCACAGATGGCGATGGATTGACCAGCCCGAACCAGACGTGCAATGTAACCTTCAGCGGAATGGTAAGGGATGCCCGCCATGGGAATCGGGCTGCCACCGGACTGGCCGCGGGCGGTAAGCGTAATATCCATCAATTCGGCGGCTTTGCGGGCATCGTCGTAAAACAGTTCGTAAAAATCACCCATGCGATAGAACACCAGCTCGTTGGGGTGCTCGCCCTTGATCCTGAGGTACTGCCGCATCATCGGCGTGTGCTGGGAGAGGTCGGTCTGGGCTGACGGCATGAAGGTTTCCGCAATGGTGGCTGTTGGTGTTTAAAGGTGACCGCAGGATTGTAAGAAAATACACGGCAGGATGAAACGAAGGGGGCCATTATGTCACGGAGTAAAAGTACACCGGGCGCGGTATCGGACGATGGGTTGAGTGAAGCCGGGGATCAGCTGGCGGAACTGCTGCTCAAGCGCAGGCAGACCATCGCGACCGCAGAAAGCTGCACTGGCGGTTGGGTGGCCAAGGTCCTGACTGACAGGGCGGGATCCTCTTCCTATTTACTTGCCGGCATTGTCACTTATAGCAATGACGCCAAAAAAGACCTGCTAGGTGTTACCGATGCCTCGCTGGAGGCCCATGGCGCCGTCAGTGAGCCGGTTGTGCGGGAAATGGTCGCTGGCGCCCTGGCAACCACAAAAGCCGACGTGGCCGTGGCTATCAGCGGCGTGGCAGGTCCTGGCGGCGGTTCTGACGACAAGCCCGTTGGCACGGTTTGGTTCGCCTGGGGGCGCTCCCCGGCTGACACTGAAGCGGTGGTTGAATACTTCAGCGGCGACCGTGATGCCGTTCGCCGCCAGGCGGTCAGGTTTGCCCTGGAAGGCGTTCAGGCCTATCTGGAAAACAGTTGAAAAGCAGGGGTTGGTCTTGGGTTCTGCTTGTGTTTTAATACTGTTCAAATATACAGCAAATTGGTGACAGGGGCGTAAAACAATGGAAGACAACCGCAAGAAAGCATTGGGCGCAGCGCTCAGTCAGATTGAACGTCAGTTTGGCAAAGGCGCTGTTATGAAAATGGGCGACCAGCCCCGTGAAGCCATCCCGGCGGTATCGACCGGTTCCCTGGGGCTGGACGTAGCCCTGGGCATTGGCGGTCTTCCCTATGGACGCATCTGCGAAATTTACGGTCCTGAAAGTTCCGGTAAAACAACGCTGACCCTGCAGGTTATCGCCGAGGCTCAGAAAGCCGGTAAAACCTGTGCGTTTGTGGACGCTGAGCACGCGCTTGACCCGGTTTACGCTGAAAAGCTTGGCGTTGACGTGGATGAGCTGCTGGTGTCCCAGCCGGATACCGGCGAGCAGGCGCTGGAAATCTGCGACATGCTGGTCCGCTCCAACGCCGTTGACGTCATCATCGTTGACTCCGTAGCGGCGCTGACCCCCAAGGCCGAGATTGAAGGTGAAATGGGCGATAGCCACGTGGGCCTGCAGGCGCGTCTGATGTCCCAGGCGCTGCGCAAGCTGACCGGTAACGTCAAGCACGCCAACTGTCTGCTGATATTCATCAACCAGATCCGCATGAAAATCGGTGTGATGTTCGGCTCGCCGGAAACTACGACCGGTGGCAACGCGCTGAAGTTCTACTGCTCGGTGCGTCTGGACATCCGCCGGATTGGTGCGGTCAAGGATGGCGACGAAGTCATTGGTAACGAGACCCGGGTGAAAGTGGTCAAGAACAAGGTGGCGCCGCCCTTCAAGCAGGCCGAGTTCCAGATCATGTACGGCAAGGGCATTTACCATATGGCCGAAGTAGTGGATATGGGTGTTAAAGAAGGCTTTGTGGACAAAGCCGGTGCCTGGTACGCGTACAAGGGCGACAAGATCGGCCAGGGCAAGGCCAACGCCTGCAAGTTCCTGGAAGAGAACCCGAAGATGGCCGTCGAAATTGAGACCGCTATTCGGGAGAAGCTGATGCCGAAGCCGGAAAAGAAAGAAAAAGAGGCACCGGAAGAAAAGGCAGAAGAAGCAAATGGCGAGCTTCTCTAAGACGCTACTGATTGTTGCCCATGCGCCCTCTGCCAACACGCTCAGACTTCGTGAAGCGGTTGCCCGGGGGGCGCAGAATGAAGATGTTGAAAACGTTCAGGTAAAAGTGATTGCGCCCCTGGACGCAGGGCCGGACGATGTTCTGGCCTGCGACGCCATTATCCTCGGCACCACTGAAAATCTGGGGTACATGAGTGGCGCACTGAAAGATTTCTTCGATCGCAGCTACTACCCCATCCTCGAGAAAACCCAGGGCCTTCCGTTCAGCTTCTATATCCGCGCCGGTCATGATGGCACTGGCACCCACCGGGCAATTGAATCGATCACCACCGGCCTGCGCTGGCGTCTGGTTCAGGAGCCACTGTTGTGCCGGGGCGAATTCCGTGACGAATTCGAAGACCAGTGTGAAGAACTGGGCCTTTACCTGGCAGCGGGCCTCGATGCAGGCCTGTTCTGACCAGGACGCGCCAACCGGAATGCTGGTGAGGCCGCCCGGACCGCCCAAGGCCCCGGGGTTGATTGATGATCAGGCGGTTAAAAGGTACACCGGGCGAATTCTTTAGTATGAAGCGCGACAGGCGAGGCCCCAGATTCTACAATGCGGGGCCAATGTCTGTTGGTTTTCATCGCTACAGGATCCCATCTTGAAGTCACTGCCTCTGAACCAGTTATACAAAGTCTGTGTGTTAAAAGACTTGCCGTTCAAAACCACTCGTCAATTAGAGCCTCTGGCGGAAATTGTAGGCCAGAACCGCGCCCAGTCTGCGGTGCGTTTTGCGCTTGCCATGCCCCATGGCGGCTACAACGTTTACGCCGTCGGTCGCCCCGGCCTGGGCAAGCGAACCATGATGCTGCGTTACCTTGAACACCATGCGGATCTGGACCATCAGATTCATGACTGGTGTTACGTGGCCAACTTCGAGGAACCCCGGGTGCCAAAGGTGCTCATGTTGCCTGCCGGTAAAGGTAATGAGCTGAAGCAGGATATGGACAGGCTCATGGGTCGCCTGATGAAGATGGTGCCCCAGACCTTCGACAGCGATGCCTTCCTGGAGCGCGCTGAGCAGTTAAAAAACGGCTTTGCCAAGAAGCAGGAAGACGAACTGGAAAAAGTGGCGGCCCAGGCCAAGCGCAAAAAGGTCAGCCTGAACATCACTACCCCCGGCGGCTACCGGCTGGTGGCGATGAACGGCAATGAGCCTCATACCGCAGAATCGTTTCAGGCACTGACAGACGCCCAGCGGGAAAAGTTTGAAGATGAAATCAACAAACTGGAGAAAAAGCTCCGCCAGGCGCTGCGCAAGGTAACGGACTGGGAACAGGAATACGCCGACGCCCAGCAGGCTTTGAATGAGGAAACCCTGGAGGGCATTTCCGGCGAACAGATTGACGAACTGATTGCCAAATACGCGGACCAGTCAGACGTGGTCAGCTATCTGAAAGCGATGCGCAGCGATCTGTCAGAAAGTCTTGATATCTTTCTTGAGGAAAACGAGGAGCAGGCCGCCATTGCTTACGCCTCCCTGGATAAAAAGACACCCCGTCGCTATCTGGTGAATGTACTGGTCCACCAGAAAACCGGGGACGTGCCCGTGGTGGTGGAGGATAACCCGACTTACCACAACCTGTTTGGCTACGTGGAAAACGTCACCTTCAAGGGCTCGGTGTTTACCGACTTCTCGCTGATACGCCCCGGCAGTATTCATCGCGCCAACGGCGGCTACCTGCTGATGGATGCCATCAAAGTGCTCGAGCAGCCTTTTGTATGGGACGCCCTGAAGCGGGCGCTGCGATCCCGCTCCCTGCAGATCAATTCCCTGGAGCGCGAACTGACCCTGTCCGGCACCATTTCCCTGGAACCGGAGGAAATCCCGCTGGATGTGAAAATCGTGCTGTTCGGGGACCGGGAAACCTGGATGCTGCTTCAGGAATACGATTCCGAATTCGCCGAGCTGTTCCGGGTAACGGCGGATTTTGAAAACGAGATGATGCGCACGGATGAAAGCCAGTTGCTGTACGCCAAGTTCATCGCCAGCCTGGTGGAAGAGAAGAAACTGCTGCACTGCACCAGCCGGGCGGTGGCGCGGGTCATCGAGCACAGCGCGCGCATGGCAGAGCATCAGGATCGGCTGTCGCTGCATGCTGCAGACATTGCCAACCTGCTGCGGGAATCCGATTACTGGGCCCGACAGGCAGGTGCGAAAACCATCACCAACACCCATGTGGATCAGGCCCTGGAAAGCGCGGAATACCGCAGTAGCCGAATTCGCGACCAGTTCTACGATTCCATCCGGGACGGTACCACGCTGGTTTCCACAACCGGCACCTGCGTGGGCCAGTTGAACGGGTTGTCGGTGCTGTCTACCGGCGGCTACGAGTTCGGCCTGTCCAGCCGCATCACCGCGACCTGCTATTATGGAGATGGTGCAGTGATGGATATCGAGCGGGACGTCAAACTGGGTGGCAATCTGCATTCCAAAGGCGTGATGATTCTCAGCTCCTGGCTGTCGGCGCATTTTGCGGTGACCGACCCCATGCATCTGTCAGCAAGCCTGACCATGGAGCAGAACTACGGCGAAGTGGATGGCGACAGTGCCTCGCTGGCGGAACTGTGCGCCCTGGTGTCTGCGCTTTCGGAGCTGCCGGTTCGCCAGGATCTGGCCCTGACCGGCTCGGTCAACCAGTTTGGCGAGGTTCAGCCCATTGGTGGTGTGAACGAAAAGGTTGAGGGGTTTTTCGCAACCTGTAAGCTGACCGGAGGGCTGTCGGGTTCGCAGGGGGTGATTGTGCCCGCCACCAACGTACAGAACCTGATGCTGAATCAGGAACTGTTGCAGGCGGTCCGCAATGACCAGTTCGCGATTTACTCGGTCTCCCGGGCGGAGGAGGCTATCACCCTGTTGCTGGGCAAGCCCGCGGGCAAGGCCGACGGGAAGGGCCGGTATCCGAAGCAGAGCGTCTTTGGCATGATTCAGCAGAGGCTGGAAAAAATGCGCGAGCACGAGCGGCAGGAACATGCCCGGGACGACTCCAGGGACCCGTCCATTCATTAATCGATGGTTTGGCGTTAATCGACACAAGAGGCAAGAACCATGGCGGACAATCAGCAAACAGTTTACGTGGTGGAAGACGACGAAGCAGTGCGGGACTCCCTGGAACTACTGCTGAAATCCGATGGCAAGCCGGTCAAAACCTACGATAACGCCAACGCGTTCCTGAAAGACTACACAGAGAAAATGGCCGGCTGCATTGTGCTCGATATACGCATGCCCGGCATGGACGGCATGGAGCTTCAGAAAAAACTGAACGACAAACATTCCATCCTGCCCATTATCTTTGTGACGGGCCACGGGGATGTGCCCATGGCCGTGGACGCCATGAAAGAAGGCGCCATCGACTTTATCCAGAAGCCGTATCGGGAAGAGGCCCTGCTGGAAAAAATCGATGCGGCACTGGCCCTGGATGTCGAGCAGCGCAAAACCCTGGGTGAAAAGCAGGAAATCCTGCGCCGGGTGAAAACTCTGACCCCGCGCGAGCATGAAATCATGGACCGCATGATTGAAGGCCAGGCCAACAAGGTAATTGCCATTGAGCTGGAAATCAGCCAGCGAACGGTCGAAATTCACCGTTCCCGCGTGATGCACAAGATGGGCACCCACTCGCTTGCCCACCTTGTTCGTATGATTCTGTCCGTAAAGGACCTTATCGACGCGCGGTAAACCCGGGGGCATGATGGTGTCATCTACGCAACCGGCCAGGCTTTTATGACAGACGATGTTCAGGAGACGACGGACGTAACGGTTCTGCTTGTTGACGACGATACCCAGAACCTGAAAGTGCTGTACGAAACCCTGAAAGACAAGGGGTACCGCCTGCTTATTGCCAATGAGGGCGGAAAAGCCCTGGAACTTGCCCTTCGTCACACCCCCGAAGTGATTCTGCTGGACATCATGATGCCGGAACTGGACGGCTATCAGGTGTGTGAACGACTAAAGGCCGATCCGGCCACGGCAGACTGCGCGGTGGTGTTTCTTTCAGCCCTGGATGACCTGGACGCAAAAGTGCGGGGTTTTTCGCTGGGCGGGGCGGACTACATTTCCAAGCCATTCCAGGCCCAGGAAGTGATTGCCCGGGTCAAAACCCACGCCCGCGTGATCCGTCTGGAGCGCGAACTTCAGGCCCGTAACCGGCAGTTGGAAAACGATCAGGCGCGAATTCTCAATTCCATCAGTGAGGGCATTTACGGCCTCGATGTCGAAGGTCGCATTGTGTACGCGAACCCGGCCGCCGCCACAATTATGGGAAGTTCGGCGGCAGAACTGATCGGGCACAGTTTTTTCGAATTGCACTTTGGCAGGCCTGACCAGCGCCTGGAAGATCTGCCTGCGCATGCGACCTGCTGCCAGGGCCTCTCCGAGAACGAAAGAGGCGTGGAGCTATTCCGTGCGGATGGCACGCGCTTTCCCGCCGCCTACTGTTCGACCCCCAAGCGGGATGACGAGGGGCTCCACGGCGCCGTCGTGGTGTTCCGGGACATCACCGCCGAGCTCGAGAGTGAACAGGCACTGGAAGAAGCCCGGAGCCTGGTTCAGGAACAGCGTAACCAGCTTGCCCACGTATCCCGCCTGACCACCATGGGTGAGATGGCCGCCGGTGTGGCGCACGAAGTTAACCAGCCGCTGACCGCCATCACCAATTACGCCCGGGTTGCCAGGCGCCTGATGGCAAAAGATGAACCGGATCTGGCGCTGCTGTCGGAAACCCTGGAAAAAATTGAAGCCCAGTCCCATCGCGCCAGCGAGGTGATTCGCCGCATTCGCCAGTTTATGAAAAAGCCCGCGGTTGGCAAGGAAGTGCTGTCGTTGCCCGCGCTTCTGGAAGACACAAAACAGTTTGCCGAAGTGGATATCCGCAACAACGACGGCGGCATCGAAGTGACGGTGGCCGACGACGTGCAGGAAGTCTGCGCCGACCCGGTGCAGGTGCAGCAGGTCGCGCTCAACCTGATCCGCAACGCCCTGGAATCCACCCGCAGCGCTGGTTCATCAGAGCCCGTCAAAGTAGCTGTGACCATGGCAGACAGCGAGTTTGCGCGGGTTGAGGTGACCGATGCCGGCGCGGGTGTGGCGGAAGAAAACGAGGCCAGCCTTTTCCTGCCGTTTTTTACCACCAAAGACGAAGGCATGGGCATCGGCCTGCCCACCTGCCGGTCGCTGATTCAGGCCCAGGGTGGCGAGATCGGCTATCGGCGCCCGGAAACCGGCGGCGCCTGCTTCTATTTCACGCTTCCCGTCAGTCCTGCCACTGAATACGACCACTGAGATGCGGCGCGTCGACTTTATCATTGAGCAGCTGGTAGTCCAGTCCTGATTCGGTGGCCTGCCAGTTCAGCATGGCGCTGCCGGGCAGAAACAATGGCTTCTTGAAACCGCAGCGGATGCTGAATGCGCCATCCTGCCAGTCGCGTTGCTGTTCCAGCAGGCTCAGTACCCGCGCCTTGCTCCACATGCCATGGGCAATCGCCCTGGGAAAGCCAAAAAGCCTGGCGGTCAGGGGGTAGAGGTGGATCGGGTTCCGGTCCCCGGATGCCGCCGCATACTGGCGCCCTGTCGATTCCGGCACCTGCAGCTCGCAGGAATTGGGGAACGTCTCTATACGGGGTCGCTGTTGGCGGTTTTTATCGCTGCTTTTGTCCGGCTGCCGGAAAAGCATGGTGCTGTTCTCTTCCCACACCAGGCGTCCGGCCGAGTGCGCCCGGGTAATCAGAGCAAACTCCTGGCCCTTCGGGGTCTTTTCGGGTTCACCCAGGCTGACTTCCAGATCCAGATTTTCGCCCTCCCTGATCGGCCGGTGCTGAGTAATCCGGTTGCGGAGGTGCACAAGGCCCAGCAGCGGGAAGGGCACCCGGGAATTGGTCAGTAGTTTCAGATGCAGGGGAAACGCCAGCACATGGGGCCAGGTTGCCGGAATCGCCCTGTGGCGCGCGAATCCGCACACCGTGCGATAGCGGTTCAGGGCTGCTCCGGCGGTTGGCACCCCGATCAATTGGGCCGAGATGTCCGGTAATGCTGTGGCTTCGCCGGTAGTTTTGGATGGCCCGCGTTTTGGCAGCAGGGCCCTGGCATACATCGGAAGTAGTCCCGGGGGCTGGTGCAGGTACTTCGCGTTATCCGTCATTCTATCGTGGCTCCTGATCGGGGTAGTCGACCGCCTTTTTGAGAAAAACCGTTGACATGCCAGAGCGCCTCTTTATAATGCGCCCTCGTTGTCACCAAGCGTTCACACCCTTGAATGCGTCTGAGGTGGCGGCCCATGCGGAGCGGTAGTTCAGCTGGTTAGAATACCGGCCTGTCACGCCGGGGGTCGCGGGTTCGAGTCCCGTCCGCTCCGCCATTTTTATCTCTTTCGATTATTCCCGGGTGGTTAGCTCAGCTGGGAGAGCATCGCCCTTACAAGGCGAGGGTCACTGGTTCGATCCCAGTACCACCCACCATTTTTTTATGCTTTCCGTTATTTCCCGATCAGCGACTGGCCGCACACGCGCACCACGTTGCCGTTTACGCCGTTCGATCCCGGGTGGCAGTACCAGGCAATGGCTTCCGCCACATCCACCGGCAAACCACCCTGCGACAGACTGTTCATCCGCCGACCCGCCTGGCGAATCGTTAGCGGCATATCCGCCGTCATCCGGGTTTCGATAAAGCCGGGTGCAACGGCATTTATGGTTATGCCTTTCTTTACCTGCTTTGCCATGGCCTCCACGTAACCGATGACGCCGCTTTTCGCGGTGGAATAGTTGGTCTGGCCGAAATTGCCCGCGATGCCGCTGATGGAGGAAATGCACACAATCCGGCCGTTTTCTTTCAGCAGCTCCTGCTTCATCAGTTCCTCGTCGATATGCTCTTCGGCCGTCAGGTTCACCGCAATAGTCATATCCCAGAAGTGATCCGGCATATTGCCCAGGGTCTTATCCCGGGTGATACCCGCGTTGTGAATCACCAGGTCCACGCCGTCAAAGTGCTGCTTGATGAAATCCGCGATCTGCGCGGGCGCCTGTGCATCCGTGATATCGCATGCCAGGGCTTTGCCGCCGATGGCATCAGTGACCATCTGCAGATCTTCCATTACCGCCGGAATGTCCAGACCGATCACCGTTGCGCCGTCCCGGGTGAGCGTTTCGGCAATGGCAGCACCAATGCCGCGGGAAGCGCCGGTTACCAGGGCAACCTTGCCTTTGAGCGGGGCCGCCGGATTGCTCGCCGCAACGTTGGTGGTTTTGCCCACCCTGGCCACCTGGCCGGACACGTAGGCCGAGCGTGGCGACAGGAAAAACCGCACGCTGGAATCCAGCACCTTCTCCCCGCCGGGGGCCTGCCAGAGCAGGTTCGCGGTGGCGCCCTTTTTACCCACTTCTTTGGCGACGCTGCGCACAAACCCTTCCAGCGCCTGATGGGCCGCCGCTTTTGCCGGATTGCGGCAGGTTGATGGCTCCTGGCCAATGACCAGCACCCGGCCGTGGGCTGCGAGTTTTTTAATGGTGGGGTGGAAAAAGTCGTACACGGCCCGCAGGTCCGCTGTATTTTTCATGCCCGTGGCGTCGAACACCAGAGCAGAAAAACCTTCCTCGAACTCTGATTCCAGGGCCAGCGCGGTGGCCTTGTTGCCCACTTTAGCGGAATCGGTCAGAGTGTCGGTACCGCTGGCATAGAACACTCTGGCCGGGCTTGCGCCCAGTGTCTGCCCAAGGTGGCTGACAGCGCGAGCACCGGCGGCCGCCCCGACCAGAACCTGTCCTTCGATAAAGGGCTGGTCATTGCGCTTCCAGCGTTTCAGCGGCTCTGGCGCGGGCAGGCCCAGAGACTGCGCTGCGGTCTTGCCGAAGGGCGTATTGACGAATCTGAGATAGGCATCGGACATAGCGTTACTCCGGGTGACGGTATTCAAATCCAGGAACAGGACATCATCATGGCACAGGCCCCGAAAAGCACCCAAAAGAAAACCGCACCCGCAAAAAAAGCCCCGAAGCCGAAGGCAAATCCGGGTGTGCGCCGGGTCGCCATTATCGGTGGCAACCGCCTGCCGTTTGCCCGCTCCAACACCGCGTACAGCAAGGTCAGTAACCAGGAGCTGCTGACGTCCAGCCTGCGCGGGCTGGTGGATCGCTTCGGGCTGGAAGGGCACAGAATGGGTGAAGTGGTGGCCGGCGCCGTCATCAAGCATTCACGGGATTTCAACCTCACCCGGGAATCCGTGCTCAGCAGCGGCCTGGCGCCGGAAACACCCGCCTACGATATCCAGCAGGCCTGCGGCACCGGCCTGGAAGCCGCCATTCTGGTGGCCAACAAAATCGCCCTGGGGCAGATTGAGTGCGGCATTGCCGGTGGCGCCGACACCACCTCTGACGCCCCCATCGGCGTCAGCGAGGGGCTGCGGGACATCCTGCTTGATCTCAACCGCGCCAGATCCGTGGGTGAGCGCCTGAAAATACTGTCGCGCTTTCGCCCCCACCACCTGGCGCCCTCCCTCCCGGAAAACGGTGAACCCAGAACCGGCCTGTCCATGGGCGGGCATTGCCAGATCACCGCCAACGAGTGGAACATTCCCAGAGACGAACAGGACCAACTGGCTTATGAAAGCCACCAGAAACTGGCGGCCGCCTATGATGAAGACTTTTTCAGCGACCTGATGACACCACTGGCCGGCCTGACCAGAGACAATATCCTGCGCCCGGACACCACCCTGGAAAAACTGGCCACCCTGAAACCGGTATTCGACCGTGAAAACGGCACCATGACCGCCGCGAACAGCACCGCACTGACCGACGGTGCCTCCTGCGTGCTGCTGGCCAGCGAAGAATGGGCCAAAGCCAACAACCATGAAATCAAGGCCTACCTGACCTTCTCCGAAGTGGCTGCAGTGGACTTTGTGGACAAGAAAGAAGGCCTGCTGATGGCCCCGACCTACGCCGTGCCCAGAATGCTGAAAAGGGCCGGGCTGACGCTTCAGGATTTTGACTTCTACGAAATCCACGAAGCCTTCGCCGCACAAGTGCTTTCCACTCTCAAGGCCTGGGAAGATCCCGCTTTCTGCAAAGACCGGCTCGGCCTGGACGAGCCCCTGGGCACCATCGACCGCAGCAAAATGAACGTCAAGGGCAGCAGTCTGGCCACCGGCCACCCCTTCGCCGCCACCGGAGGCCGTATTCTGGCCACACTGGCCAAGATCCTGGAACAAAAGGGCAGTGGTCGTGGTCTCATCTCTATCTGTGCCGCAGGGGGGCAGGGGGTAACTGCCATCGTGGAGCGCTAAGCTTCCGGAAAACAGGAAAATTTCCAGAAAAGTCCTTTGACAGGGCATGCTCTGATCCCTAATATGCGCAGCACGTTGATGCGGGTTAGAGCAGTCTGGTAGCTAGTCGGGCTCCTAATTCCAGGAAAGCCGGGGGGAGATTAACGACCGCCGGGTTCTGAGCCCGGCCACTCAGGCGCTTGAGAAGTCGAAGTGGAATACAAGTTTATTGCGGGGTAGAGCAGTCTGGTAGCTCGTCGGGCTCATAACCGAATCCAGCCCCCGCTACCATATAAAAGAAAGGCAGATCAGTTTGTTACTGGTCTGCCTTTTTGCATTTGGGGCGGCAAAAAATCCCTGTGACGTATAGGTGACAAATAGTTGCCAGGTGGCGCCCTTCGGCTTTGTTAATTGATCTTACTCGCAGCCAGACGACCACAGCTATAACAACGCAAACGCCTCCTATAGAGGCGATGAATATAATGCTTGTGTTAGACATCAAGTCAGACATCTATTTATTCGCTGTTAAAGTTCTAAATCGGAATCTTCCTGGCAATTTCAATTGCCAGTTATTTCGGTAAAAATTTTATACGAATATGAAAGTGTATTTGGACGGGAATGACCGCCCGCCGCATCCTCGCAGCGCATCTGGCCTTGCATAGGCGCCACTGGACATTGGCACAGTGGAGTCATATTCTGTAGATGGGTGTCGCAAATGTGAGGGTATGAGATGGATACTTTGGCATCTCTGGCGGCCGAGATTATTGCGTTTCTCGGTGCCCTTATTGTATTCATGGCCGCAATGGCCCGATTCAACAATCCCCGATTGCTGATCACCGAGTCGCCGCTGGACGACAAGAAATGGCAACACTACCTGAAAGATATGCTGAGCTGGAGCCCCGGCCGGCAAAGCATCCTGCTAAAACCTCCGCGCGCCAATACGACTGCGTTTCGTTACCGGCTTTACCAGATCTTTTATGCCTCGATCGGGATTCTGGTCTACCTGCTGTTGTTGTACCAGCCGGATATCAGGCTGCAACTGCAGGAAATCATCGGCTGGTTCGTCGCCGAGGGGGCGCCCGACATCAGCAAGGCACAACCGCTGGTCGTCGCTGCATTCGTGGTACTGATTCTGCCCAATCTACCGCCGCTGCTCTGGGGCGATACGGCGATTCGCACCTGGTTGTACGAGCGCGCTCTGATACCTGCCCAGCAACTGCGCGAGGTCAATCGGCTGAAGATGGCGCGCTATAATCCCCCGCAGAATTTGTTGGAGCAGGTACGCAAACTTTTACTGGTGGAGGGGTTCGAGAAGAGGGATATCGAGTACGATCCCGATCAGCCGACCACGCAATCGCTATGGGCCAAGTGCATGCTGTTGAATGAGCAACTCCGGCGCTGGGAGGCGGACGATCACTACAAGACCGCCTTCGCCGCGCTCAGGGATCCCGATAGCGACATGCGATCGGTCGACGAGGTCAAGGAAATGCGCCGGCAGTTGCTCGGCGACGCGCTGGTATGCCTGGGCCAGCTACGCATGCCGGACGGCGACAAGAGCGACGAGCTGGTCGAGCGTGAAAACGAATTTCGCGCCAATTGCTGCGTATTGCAGAAAAAATTCTACACGGTGATGGCCGGGGTTTCTCTGCATTCGCATTACAGCGATAGCGAGCGAGTCCGCAAGTTCCGCGAAATCGGCTTTGAACTCGAGCCCGAACCGAGTGGCCCCCTGCCTGACGCCAACGACATGCTTGTGCTGGTGGTCATTCTATGCGGTATTATCGTGGTGCCGCTGAGCTTCAGCCTCGGCCCGTTCAGGGCGACGATGATCGGCGCGATGATGTTCAGCGCCGTCATCTCGCCGGTCCTGCTGGCCAGGTTTTTCCCGGGGCTGTGCGACGCCGCGACCAGGCGCTACGCGCCCAATCTGGTATACCCGATAGCCTCGGCCCTGCTGGCAGCCGCACTCGGCTTCCTGATTTTTCTCGCGGCAAACCAGTTTTCACCGCCTTCGCCGAGCTGCGGCGCCGGTATCGACCATTACCTGAACTGCAGTTACCCCTGGGCGATTCTGCATGCCGGCATCGCGCTGTTGCTCGCGATTCGCTTGAGCAGCGGTGAATACCCTGATGTGCGCAAGCTTTTGGGCTGGCGGCGCTATCGGCAATGGGGAAGCTTCACCGACGCCATTCTCTGCGCCATCGGCGCCGCGCTGATCGCTGCCATTATCGCATTACCGTTGCTGGAATCGCTGCGCCCGGAACGCTTCAGGATTGTCTACCTGCCCGCGACGCCGGAAGAATTTTTCTTCTGGCGGATTACGTTGCGCATGGCTTTGGTCGGTTTCGTTCTCGGTTTTTTCGTGCCGACCTGGTATCGAGCGCACAAGAGCCCCTATGGCGCGGGTGATCGGCGCCGCAATCCACACCAGCGCGAATGCTTTGAACAAGATCTGCAAAGTCTACGGAAAAAACGTGCGCTCCCGCCAAAAGGGACGCATCCGGCGACTTGAGGCAAGCGACGGACAGGCTGACAGCGCCGACCCATCGGGGCCTGATTGTTTTTTTGCTTTCAAATCCTGAAAATTCCTCTGTGCCCTATAATGAACGCTTTTACCCCGCTAACGAGGAGAACTGAATGTCAGGGCCCCTGTCTCATCTGCGCGTGCTCGATCTTTCGCGAGTGCTCGCTGGCCCCTGGGCCGGTCAGATCTTTGGTGATCTGGGTGCTGAAGTGATCAAGATCGAACGCCCTGAAACCGGAGATGACACCCGCTCCTGGGGGCCACCCTATCTGCAGGGCGCCGACCCCCACGCTGAACTTTCCGCCTATTTCCTGACCGCCAACCGGAACAAGCAGTCTCTGGCGATCGATATCGCTCATCCCGACGGCCAGGAGCTGGTCCGCAAGCTTGTGGCCGAGTCGGATGTGGTGCTGGAAAACTTCAAGGTGGGTGGTCTGAAACGCTATGGCCTGGACTACGAAAGCCTCAAACGCGTCAATCCGAAGCTCATCTACTGCTCGATTACCGGGTTTGGCCAGGATGGCCCCTATGCGAATCGGCCAGGCTATGACTTTCTGATCCAGGCCATGGGTGGGCTGATGAGCATCACCGGGCGGCCGGATGGTGAGCCCGGCGGGGGTCCGATGAAGGTCGGCGTGGCCCTGACGGACATCATGACCGGCTTATACGCCACGGTGGGTGTGCTGGCGGCTCTCAGTCATCGGGACCGCACCGGCGAGGGCCAGTATGTGGATACCGCGCTGCTGGATGTGCAGGTGGCGTGCCTGGCCAACCAGGCCATGAATTACATGACCACGGGCAATGCACCGGCCAGGATGGGCAACGCCCACCCCAATATCGTGCCATACCAGGATTTCCCCACGGCGGACGGGAACATGGTGCTGACCGTGGGTAATGATCAGCAATTCGCCCGGCTGTGTGACGTGCTCGGCCATCCGGGATGGGCGACCGATGAGCGCTTTGCCACCAACCGCGCCAGGGTGGCCAACCGCAAGGAACTGATCCCCAAGCTAAGGCAGGCGACGGTGATGCGGCCCACCCTCGAATGGGTGCAGATTCTGGAGGCGTCCGGGGTGCCCTGTGGTCCGGTAAACACCCTGGATGAGGTGTTCGATGATCCTCAGGTACTCGCGAGAGGAATGAAACAGAGTATCCCGCACCCAAGCCTGGGCGAGGTGCCCACGGTGGGTAATCCGATCAAATTCACACTGACGCCGGTGACCTATCGCTCAGCGCCACCGTTGCTGGGGGAGCAGTCGGAACAGGTTTTGACGAGCGTTCTGGCCCTGTCTTCAGAGGAAATCGAGTTACTTCGAAAGCGCGGCGTCGTTGCATGATTCATCGTCTGGTGTAACCCCGTCCGGATATGCTTCAATGATCAATAAGTAGACAGGCCAGCCAACAAGGCTGCTTTTGGTACCCCCGGCGCCTGGACAACAACAATGAGTACAGACCAAGAAGTGGTCAAACGTCGGCGGTCTGCCCTTCGTGGCCGTCAATTGGAACCGACCGCGCTGTATGAGCTGCGGGAGCTGATTGGTGACGAACGCAAGGATGCGTCACTGCGCCAGCGGGATCGTCTGATCGAACACCTGCACGCACTGCAGGACGCCTACGGCTACCTTTCCATGCCCAGTCTCCGGGCTCTTGCGGCCTTCATGAACCTGCCTATGGCTGCCGTTTATGAAACCGCTACCTTTTACGCCCATTTTGACGTTGTTCACGACGAACAGTCGCCACCGCCTGCGCTGACCCTGCGAGTGTGCGATTCGCTCTCCTGCCAGCTTGCCGGGGCAGAAGCGCTGCATCAGGCGCTGACTGACGGTGCTGATCCGGCCCGGGTAAGGGTAAAACGCGCACCCTGTATGGGGCGCTGCGACACAGCGCCGGTAGTGGAAGTGGGCCATCATCATGTATGCCATGCCAATGCCCAAAATGTGGGTGCGGCGATCGAAGCCGGGCAGATTCACCCGGAAGAGATTCACTGGCAACGGCTGGCGGATTACCGCTCGGCGGGCGGTTATGGATTGCTGGCCGATTGCCGCGAAGGTCGGGTCAGCGTCGAAACGCTGGAGCAGGAACTCGAGCAGGCCGGCCTGCGCGGACTGGGCGGCGCCGGCTTCCCCGCCTTCCGCAAGTGGCGGGCGGTACGTGCCGAGCCGGGGCCACGTTACGCGGTGATTAACGCCGACGAAGGCGAACCGGGCACCTTCAAGGATCGCTATTACCTGGAGCGGGAACCCCATGTGTTCCTGGAGGGCGCACTCGTCAGCGCCTGGGCCGTCGAAGCGAAGGCCCTGTACATCTATCTACGGGACGAATATCCCGGCCTGCACAAGGTGCTGACCGAGGCCATGGCCGAGCTGGAAGCGGCCGGTATCGTTGAACCGGGTTACATCATCCTGCGACGTGGCGCCGGGGCCTATATCTGCGGTGAGGAATCCGCCCTGATCGAGTCCCTGGAGGGCAAACCCGGCAAGCCGCGCCATCGCCCGCCGTTTGTGGCCCAGAAAGGCCTGTTTGACCAGCCCACCCTGGTGAACAACGTGGAGACGGTTTACTGGATCCCCCGCATCCACGCCCAGGGCGCCGACTGGTTCGCCAGCCAGGGGCGGCACGGTCGCAAGGGGCTTCGCAGCTTCTCCGTCTCCGGACGGGTTGCCAGGCCCGGCGTTCATGTGGCGCCGGCGGGGATCACCCTCAACGAATTGATCGAGGAATACTGCGGCGGTATGGCCGAGGGGCATCGGCTGCTGGCCTATCTGCCCGGTGGAGCCTCCGGTGGAATCCTGCCCGCCAGCAAAGCCGACATTCCCCTGGACTTTGATACGCTCCAAGAGCACGGCTGTTTTATTGGCTCTGCCGCCGTTATCGTGCTGTCCGATCAGGACAACCTGCAAGCCGCGGCCGCCAACCTTCTGGGCTTCTTCGCGGACGAGTCCTGCGGGCAGTGCACCCCCTGCCGTGTGGGCACCGAGAAAATGCTCACCCTGCTGGAACGCGATGCCTGGGATGAGGACACGCTACAGCAGCTGGCCACGGTGATGGCGGATGCCTCCATCTGCGGCCTGGGCCAGGCCGCACCCAATCCGGTACTGAGCCTGTTGCGGGATTTCCGCAGCGAACTCGCCGGCCAGAATCTGATCGCCAAAGGGTAGGGAAGCCGCCATGAGCAACACCAACACAAGCTTCACCCTGAAACTGGACGACCTGGAAGTTCAGGCCCAGCCAGGCGAAACCCTCTGGCAGGTGGCCAAACGCGCCGGCGAAACCATCCCGCACCTTTGCTTCAAAGACGCCCCCGGTTACCGCGCGGATGGCAATTGCCGCGCCTGCATGGTGGAAGTAGAAGGCGAGCGGGTACTCGCCGCCAGCTGCATTCGCGAGGCCGCGCCCGGCATGGTGGTTCGCAGCGCCGGCTCCGGCCGTGTCCAGGCCGCCCGCACAGCCGTGCTGGAATTGCTGTTGGCGGATCAGCCCGAGCGCGCAGACAGCCCCGATCGCTCCAGCCATCTGTGGGATACGGCGGATCAACTGGCCATTGATGCCGGTTCTGTGCGCCAGCGGATCCCGGCCCGTTCAGATCGGACAGAGCCCACGGTTCACCATGTCGAACCAAGGTCCGATGCGCTGCCCCATGCCCGGGGCCAGGACGCTACGCATTCGGCCATGAACGTCAACCTGGACGCCTGCATCACCTGTGGCCTGTGCGAGCGCGCCTGCCGGGAAGTGCAGGGCAATGACGTGATCGGCCTGGCTCACCGGGGCGCCGAGTCCAAGGTGATCTTCGACTTCGACGACCCCATGGGCGACAGCACCTGCGTGGCCTGCGGCGAATGCGTGCAGGCCTGCCCGACCGGCGCGCTGATGCCCGCCACCCTGATCGATGCCGAAGGCCGTGGCGATTCCGCCATCGCCGACCGCAAAGTCGATTCCGTCTGCCCCTATTGCGGCGTCGGCTGCCAGCTGACCTATCACGTCAAAGACGAGCCAGGCCGCATCCTGTTTGTGGAAGGCAAAGACGGCCCCTCGAACCAGGGCCGGCTGTGCGTCAAAGGCCGCTTCGGCTTCGATTATCCCTCCCACCCGGCACGGCTGACCAAACCGCTGATTCGCCGGCAAGGCGTGCCCAAAGGCGTCGACCCCGATTTTGATCCGGCCAAGCCCCTGACACATTTTCGCGAAGCAAGCTGGGAAGAGGCACTCGCATTTGCCGCCACCGGGCTGACCGAACTCAAAGGCCAACACGGCCCCAACGCACTCGCCGGCTTCGGCAGCGCCAAATGCTCCAACGAAGAAGCCTGGCTGTTCCAGAAACTGGTGCGCACCGGTTTTGGCTCCAACCACGTGGACCACTGCACGCGGCTGTGCCACGCCAGCTCCGTGGCGGCGCTGATGGAATGCCTGGGCTCAGGCGCCGTCACCGCCTCCTTCATGCAGGCACTTCAGTCCGATGTGGTGATCCTCACCGGCTGCAACCCGGCCGTGAACCACCCGGTGGCCGCCACCTACTTCAAGCAGGCGGCCCGCAACGGCACCAAACTGATCATCATCGACCCCCGGGGCCAGGCGCTGGACGCCTACGCCTGGCGCAGCCTGCGTTTCTCGCCCGGCGGCGACGTGTCGCTGTTCAACGCCATACTTAATGTGATCATCAGCGAAGGGCTCTGCGATCAGGCCTACATTGACGCCCACACCGAAGGCTTCGAAGCACTGGCGGCCAGTGTTGCGGATATGACCCCGGAAGCCATGAGCCCCGCCTGCGGCGTTGAGCCAGCAACCATCCGCGAAGTGGCCCGGGCCTACGCCGGCGCCGAAAACGCGATGATCTTCTGGGGCATGGGCGTTTCCCAGCACGTACACGGCACCGACAACGCCCGCTGCCTGATCTCCATGGCGCTGACCTGCGGCCACACCGGCCGGCCCGGCACCGGCCTGCACCCGCTGCGCGGCCAGAACAACGTCC
>Ga0307957_1000169_pt1 | contig 39378 bp, 39 predicted proteins | sample OrgLakmetagen490_FD_201830 | JGI IMG/M metagenome (GOLD analysis project Ga0307957, IMG submission 201830) | Saline water microbial communities from Organic Lake, Antarctica - #490 | ecosystem: Environmental > Aquatic > Non-marine Saline and Alkaline > Saline | place: Antarctica: Organic Lake... | reverse complement strand
CTGAGGTGGGTGTCCACATAAGCTACATAAGCTAAGCCACTTTCACATAAGCCGCTGGAAAGCTGTTAACCAGCCATGGGATGTCTTGAACGAGACTGAAATTTCTCATCCCATGGCCTGCGTATCAACTCGGTCCATCACTCGCAGCAGGACTGCGGCGAACCAGCCGCAAGTCATGCAAAATCATGTAGGTTGCCGGCGTCAGGAAAAGCGCAAGGAACGTCGCTCCGGTCAGTCCAAAGGCCAGGCTCGCAACGATTGGTCTCAAAAATTGAGCCTGTGTTGACTGTTCAAACAGAAGCGGTGCAAGCCCTGCGACTGTGGTTAAAGACGTCAGGAAGATGGGAAGAAACCGGTCCCGCACGGCGAGGACGCCCGACTCCAACAAATCTTCGCCACTGTTGAAGTGACTTTTGATGAATTCCACCAACAAGATCGAATTGTTTACGACAACACCCGCAAGCGTGGCCAGGCCAACGAAGCTGGGCAAAGATAACTGCATTCCGAGCGCAAGATGCCCCCACATCATCCCGACAATGCCCAAAGGAATTGCCAGAAACACAGCGATCGGCTGGATGAAACTGCGGAACTGGAAGGCAAGAATGAGCCAGACCCCCACAAAACCTAGAGCGAGATTGCGCAGCAGTGAGGCGCCTGTTGTAGCGGTATCTTGTGATTCACCGACAACGACGACGTTTATTTCCGGATGGCTCAAAGCAAGATCAGGAAGAAAGTCAGCGCGCATGGCCGCCATCAATTCACGCGAATTGGCAATATCGGCATTGATCGAGCCGGTCACCGATACAGTTCGCATTCCGTTGATTCTTGTAATGGAGGCATAACCCCGTGTCAGGCTGATATCTGCCACAGCGGACAGCGGCACCAATGCGCCACCGGCTCCGGGCACACGTATGTTGCCGATATCGCTGGCTGCATTACGATCTGATAAATCGAGACGCACTACAATATCAAGCCCACCCAGGGCGTCCTGCACTTCCAGGCCGGTATCACCCCGAAAACTTGCCCGCAATTCTGTCGCGATACCCTGCGCTGTGACCCCAAGCGCTGAAGCAGTTGCAGGGCGCAGAGAGACAACATACTCGGGTTTGCCCGGGCGCAGGTCGTAGGCCACGTCGCGTACACCCTGAAACGACCGAAAGAAGGAACGCATCTTGCGCGCAGTTTGCTCAAGAACCGCAAGGTCCGGCCCCTGCAAACGCACATCAATGGGTTTGCCACCAACACCGCGATCCTTATCGGTAAACCGGAGACTGGCCATGTCCGGCATCGGGCCAGTCGCTTTTCTCCAGTCGTTAACAATCTGTGTGACCGTTGTTGTTCGGGTTCCGGCAGGCAGAAGCTTCGCGCTGACGGTCGCAAGATGGGAGCCACTTTCAGCCCCTGCATCCGAATTTTTTCCAAAAGAAACCGTCACACTTTGTACGAGCGACTGCTCGTCGGGCTGGTTCGGTGTTTCGGTGGCATTGAGTTCTTCCAGCGCGGCGACGACTCGTTGGACACGTGCCTCGGTTTGGGCCAGGGGCGCGCCCTGTGCAAGCAGCAGCCGTGCTTCGACTGTATCGCTTTCCAGTGACGGAAAGCTTTGAAACTTGATCAGGCCTGCGGTGAACGGAGTGAGCGACACCAGCAAGATGAAACCAATAAGACCCAGCGTGAAGTAACGGAACTGCAGCGCCTTGCGTGCCAGCGGAACAATCGCCCTGTCGCGCAACCCGACAAACAACTCGTTCATCCAGCGATTAACGCGGTTGGGGCGCATGTCGCCTTTCAATGCGCGCGCCAAATGGTGGGGAAGCACAAAAAACGCCTCTATCAGGCTGACAACCAGGGTGATGACCAGGACCACAGGCAGGAATTTTAACACGGCCCCGATCTGACCGGCCATAAGACCAAGCGGACCGACGATCATGACCGTCGTCAGAAACGACGCCAGAACACCCGGACCAACCTGAGCGACGCCTTTCAAAGCGGCTTGTGTCGGGTTCTCCCCTGCCAGTCGGCGGCGCACAATGTTTTCGGAAATCACGATCGAGTCGTCCATCAGCAAGCCAATCGCAACCAGCAGAGCGACCATTGTGATCATATTGATCGTAAGCCCCATGAGCTGCATTACGAAAATAGTGCCCAAAAACGAAACCGGCAGCGTCAACGCAACCCAGAACGAAAACCGCAGGCCAAAGAACAACCCCATGACGATCAGCACCAAAACCAGGCCTTGTATCCCATTTGTGCTGATGATCCGCAGTCTCTCGGTAATATTGGATGTACTGTCCTGAGAGATGGCCAGTTCTACCCCCGAAGGCGCCCGCTCACGCGCTGTCTCCAAACGAGCATCGATTGCTGCCATTACCCGCAACGCATCCTGCGCCGAGGTTTTGGTGACGCTCACAATCGCAGCGCGCCTGCCGTTGTAAAATGTCGCGTCATAGTCGTTCGAGAACCGGTTAGTGATTTCTGCGACGTCACCGAGCAACACTTCACTGCCCAGTTCTGAGCCAAGCAAAGGAATTGTGGCCAGTTCGTCAGGGCTTCTGCGTTCGCCAGCAAAGCGCACCAGCGCATCACCACTCGATCCCTCCAGCGTTCCGGCAGGAACATCCAGACTGTTGCGTGTTAGGGCGGCCGCGACCGCAGAGATCGTCAAACTGTGACGTTGCAGCGCATTTGCCGATATCTCGACCAGGATCTCACGATCAGAAAATCCACCAACAGTCGCCTGGGATATCATCGAGTCGGACTTGAGGAATTCCGCAAGCTTATCGGCGTAGGCAAAAAGCACTTTCGGATCGTCCGGCCCTGTAACCGCGATCGACGCGACACTGGAGACCCGTTCAACAATGCGGGTTACAGGGGCGTCGACCTTGGCCGGATAGGCTGTCACGCCATCAACCGCCGCCTTCACATCTGCCGCAAAGCGCGTCATGTCAGCACCTTCGACAATCTCGGCGGTCAGCACCGCCATATTGTCACGCGCCTGGCAGGTCAGCTCGGCCAGGTTTTCGACACTGCGAATCGGGTCTTCTGCCACCATGCAGATGCGGGCTTCGACATCGGCGGGTGCAGCACCCGGATAAACAATTCGCACTTCAACATCCGATGGTGGCACTTCGGGAAAACTGTCACGTTGCAGTGTTGGCAGGGCGGCAACGCCAAGGCCAATGAACAGCAACATCAGAATATTGGCCGCTGTAGCGTGCCTCGTAAAAAGCTCGATCATCGTGCAGCCGCCTGCATCGCCAGCGCCTCGGTAAGGGCTTTATCCTCAACAGGTCTGACCGCCATGCCCGGCACTGCCAAGGACGGATCCGTGACCACCAGTTTATCGCCTTGTACAAGGCCTCCGGAAATGACGGCCAGACCGTCGACAATGTAGGCGACGTCAACCCGTCTGGGTTCGAGCGTGTTATCAGTACTGACAACCAGGGCACGGCCATCGACAATCGCAGAAGACGGCACAACCAATGCTTTGCGGGCTGGCGCGCTTAGTTCCACCTCGACAAACATATCGCGGCGCAAAGGTGGTTTTTGGCCTGCAACAATCTGCGCTCTGGGCTGATCGACCCGAACAATAATTTGTGCGCTTTGCGTTCGCACGTCGATTGCATCGCTCACACGGTCAACGGTGGCGGGCCAAATAATCTCCTGTCCCGTTTGTCTCAATCGGACCTGCGCTGTCAGATCAAGAACGCTCATTCCGGTCTCCATCGACCGGATCAGCGGTCCCATCTCCCCGAATGAAAACTGTGCCATAACCTCGGCAGCATCTGTTCCGTCTGCTGTGAACAAGATGGCCCCGCGCGGCACAAACTGGCCAAGATCGGCCTCAACAGATCTTATCTGCACATCAAACGGAGCGACAACGGAGGTAAACTCAAGGCTTCGTGCTGAACTGGCACGCTGTGCCGACAGTATGGCGCGCTCAGCCTCATTCAAGGCAAGTTGGTTCTGAATATCCGTCAATTTTGAACGGGCCGCCAGTTCTGCCCGCGCAGCTTGGTCACGCACGGTTTGGGTATTGACACCCTGTGCCTGAAGATCTTGTTGTCGGTTCAGTTCATTCTGGCTCAGCACCAGATCGTCACGGCTAAGATCAAGACTGGCATTAAGGGTTTCATCCTTCACCATCAGTGCAGCCATTTGCGCATCCAGTTGAGCAAGCGTGAGCCGCAGATCCGTATCATCAATCCGCAACAGCTCCGAGCCAGCGGCTACAAAACTTCCATCGGCAAGAAGCGGTGATGTTTCGATGACCGATCCTTCGACCCTTGCAATAGCGCGCCACTCGCGTGCTGGTGCGACTAGGCCGTATCCCGTAACACGCGGGATCAAATCAACTTCTTTAAGAGTGATCACCCGGACCGGCACAGATTGGGTCATGCTCTCCTTTGGGGCCGCAGCAGACTTAATGGCCCCAGAGTACAGGATCGCAGCAACGCCCAATGCGATAGGAACACTGACAGCAATGAACCTCCAAAACGCGGTTGTCCAGATGGCCATTTTGTTAATCCTTAGGTTGTTCTTCTTTTGAAGGCTACGCTCGTCAAAGGTCGATAGCCAGAGAATGGACTTGGGTAAACCGAAGCAGAATACGAAGACAATATGGAGTCAGTATGGACGCCCACCCTAAAAACCACAGACAACCACAGACAACCACAGACAACCACAGACAACCACTATTAAAATACGATATTAATAAGGGGCTGAGGTGGGTGCCTTTATAGCTATATCTACAAAAGCAGCAGGAAAAACCGCCAGTTTCAGAGTCAGGTGGTGGCAGAGAGCAAAAACACCGGGTAGTCGCGTTCTTCTTTCCCGATCACACTGGCGGACATCACTTCTAGGTTTGCAAAGCCAGCTTGGGTGGCAGCCAGGGCAATCACATCCCTGTCAAACCCGAAATGGAACACCCCGGTATCTTCGCCATGAAAGGAGCCGTCCTCTTTATCGAGGTCGGCTATGGCAATAAAGCCTCCGGGTTTAACCATCGTATGGAAGCGACGGAACATGGCGTCAATATCTTTGATATGGTGCATGGTCATGGAGGAAATAATGCCGTCAAACTGACCTTCCATTTCCTGTCTTTCCAGATCGATCTCGCGGATCTCCAGCTCACAGGGCAGTGCTTTACGTTTTTCCTCCAGCTGGCGAATCATTGATGGCGAGATATCCACCGCGGTGATTTTGCCGACATAGGGCGCGATGCGCTCCAGCAACAAGCCCGTCCCGGAACCGAAATCCAGCAACTGCATGGTTGGCTCCATTTGCACCTTCTTCAGAACGGCGTTGGCGATGTTGGACACGTTATCGACCCGGGTGGGGTTCTGTTCGTAAGTATTTGCTTTTTGTGCGAAATAGTCCTGGCTCATGGATCAAACCCTTTGATACAGCATTGAGTAAACGATCAGGCTCAGCCTCGCCACAGTATGGCGACTGTTGGTACAGCCTGTCGGGCAAGCATAGATCATGTTACTGCCCCGCGCCCTGTCGCTTGCGTGTCGGGTCAATAAAGGAGCAGCGTTCACTAATATACGATTTGCAACGACAACGTACAAATGCAACTACTGTTGATTGAATGCCTGATCTATTTACCAGAACCAGCGATAGGTGAGGGGCTATACAATCATGCGGCATGGACGTCCACCCTAATAGCTATGATAACTGCGATTACATGCATCCTATTGAATAGCTGGCCAAGATAGGCCGTTGGCTAATCTCCGGCCAACGCGGTAGTGTGATTTCTGAACGTTAAAAAAGCCCCTTTTATTAAGGGATTTTCTTTGGCCTTGAACGCGACTTACGCCTATGAGACAGCGGATTAGTTTCTGCACAACATCGGATAATGTGCGTATTGCTTATGCAGTTGCGGGCAATGGCCCCCCACTCATTCGTGTCGGTGGTTGGCTCACTCATGTGGAGCGCGATTGGGATAGCCCTGTGTGGCAACATTGGATGCGCGAGCTTACCCATCAGCACACCCTCGCTCGCTTCGACATCCGTGGTAGCGGATTGTCCGATCATGATGCCTGTGAACAGGGCATGGAAGCGTGGGTTCGAGATCTTGAGGCAGTTGCTGACAGCCTGGGCTGGATACGTTTCTCGCTTATCGGGCTCTGTCAGGGCGGCCCCATCGCTCTGCTGTACGCCTATCGTCATCCCGAACGGGTAGACCGGGTGGTGCTCTACAACGCCTATACCAACGGGGCGTTCACTAGCGGAGTCTGTGAACGCAGTAACGAAGAGGCCGAGGCGTTGGCGAGCATGATAAAAATCGGCTGGGGGCGCAAAACCGGCGCTTTCCGCGAGCTATTTGCCCGCCTCCTGTCTCCTGGTCACAGCGTGGAGCAGATTGGCTGGTGGGACGAACTGCAAAAGATCACGGCCTCACCGGAGAATGCCGTCCGGCTGTGGCGCGGCTTCCACGAGATTGATATCCGTGATGTGCTACAGAATATCCAGGTCCCGACCCTGGTTGCCCATGTTGAAGGTGATGCGATGGTACCTTTCGAACTGGGCCGCAGTCTGGCATCGCAACTACCCGATGCGCGCTTTTTGCCACTTAAGGGCGCAAACCACATACTGCAGCTCGAAGACAGTTCCTGGCCGGTGTTCGTTGGTGAATTGCGTCGTTTTCTCTGCGATGGGCCTGCGACACCCTGGAGCTCGGCTGCCGAGGTTGGCGACCTGACGCACCGCCAACGAATGATTCTCGACCGGGTAGCACGGGGGCAGTCGAATACCGACATCGCCCAGGCCCTGTCTATTGCCAGCAAAACCGTGCGCAATCATGTCAGTGCCATTTGCAGTAAACTCGATATTTCGAGCCGCGCACAATTGATCGTGCAGGCACGAGAGAAAGGGTTCGGCGCAGATTGATCTCCAACCGGGACGTTTGTCCCCTATAACCGCAATACTTTCCGTCGAACCGGGACAGCTGCCTCATGCCCCGGCTTCCTGTTGTGACGTAGTTTGGAGTCTCACTCTTCAAACAGAAGGCGTCACATCATGAACACCAATGCTACAAACACCCAATCGAAGTTGGTTGCAGCCCGCCAGACGCCGTTGCGGCAACGCTATCTTAAAGAACCCGAAGCCGCCTGGATTCGCGACGAAGCCCGGGCAGTCATAGGAAGCAGTGCCGACCCTTTTCACGGCGAAATCGAACCGGCAAACAACGCAGGAAAGCGCTGGTCTTTAGGTATCCATCAAGCGGTTGGAGGTTATCACGATGCCCCGAACCCGGGTGATCTGCTCTCGGCCTCACTCGCCGCATGTCTGCACTCAACCACTCGCATGATCGCACAGTGGCTGGATATCGAACTCGCTGACGTCGAGGTTATGGTCGGGGCAGAGTGCGACGCACGGGGCACTCTAATGGTGGACTCATCCGTGCCGGTAGGTTTCCAGCACATGGATTGTAATGTGTGGCTTCAGATCGCTACACGTACCGATGAAAAAAGACTAAAAGCCTTGATGGAGCGTGCGGAGGCCTGCTGTGTCGTCATGCAGACCCTTCGGGGAGGAGTCGAGGTCAAGACACTCTGGCACATTGAGCAGGAGACATCTCATGCATGACCAATCAAAGCTTAAGTATTTAAAACTCGCCATTGTGGTGATCGGTATTTTCTTCATCGCAGGCATCTATTTAATGATGGTGTGGGTGTGGCCGTCTGGTTGGAGCTGGACGCCAAAGCAATCCGAATACGAGCAAATGATTATGGGTATGTATACCACCCTGGGCGTTTTCCTGGTGCTGGCTGCGAAAGATCCTTTAGCCAACACAAGCCTGATATGGTTTACGATCTGGTCGAGCATTGTTCACGCTGGAATTATGCTAGTGCAAGCGATCGTCGATGAAGGGGAACGGGCGAACCTGTTAGGCGATATTCCCGCTCTATTTATGGTGGCGATTGTCCTGTGGTACCTCATGCCAAAGAAGGCTCCAGTTGACCGGTGAGAAAGGACGCCGGCTTCAGTAATATGAGCCACTTCCGGACCCTGCTCAGGCATTACAGCGGGTCTGGATGTGCTTATGCGTAACGACATTGTGGACACCCATATCAAGAGTCAAAGGTAACTACAATTACATCCCCCCCCTATCAATAACTGGCTGAGGTGGGAGTCCGGTTAGACGTTGCCCACGGGTCCTGATTCTGAACCGTTATCGTTTGGTCGCAATTGAAACTGAACGCCAAGTAGAAAATTTCGAAGCACTTGATCTTTACACTCCCGATAGTTCGAACTTGCTGGCTTACGGAAAAACGCACTTAATTCATGATGGCTTAAATGGAAATCTACCTGTTTAAAAATATCCAAAATATCATCAGCCTTCAAATTCAGTGCAATTCGCAGTTTCTGGAATATCATATTGTTATTCAAATGATCCTCTGGCTTTGGTTGCTGACCATCACGTTTACCACGTTTAAAATTAATGAAACCATTAAGAAACACTGCTAGCTCGGTGTCACTCATCTTAACAAAATCATCGGCATCTTCCTTTTTTAGCCAGGCAACAACGTGTTCTTCGGTTGCTTTAAAATCGACTAAAGAGAAGATTTCAATCATAGCACTGTCTTTTAAATCAAAGGTGTAACGTATACGTCGAAAAATATCATTATTGGTCACGATAAAGTTCCTAGTCTTAGAAAAACCGAGCAAAATAAACACGATTATTGGAGAGATTTCTATTTTACCATAATCGTGCCCTTTACCCCCTGCCAATTACCAGTGATGGAGTCGAACAGGAATCACAACACCGGAATAGCGGTGAGTTTAGTTAATCGCCCTACTTTTTTGTAAACGAAGCCTTCTGCCAATAGTAAAATGCAGTTCAAAGCTGCCGAATATCTGCTGTTTGATGATAGTAGAGTCCTATATGGTCGTCCCGCTACGCAAGACGAGCTGAGGGTAGCTGCCCAGTTAGGCTCTATCCTGACAGGCCCTATTCAGGGGTTGAAGCTATAGTGGTTATAGGTTTTATAGTGCGGGCATGAATAATTAACGGCGAGAGTGACAATGGCACATCATCATGATCATGATCATCCCCACATTGACCCCACCTCTGGCGACCGGCGTGTCAGCATTGCCATTTGGGCCAATGGTTTGTGGACCATTGCCCAGGTAGTTGGGGGCATCCTGTCGGGAAGTCTCGCACTGATCGCCGATGCACTGCATAACTTTTCCGACATGGCTGCGCTTGTCATTGCTTTTGCGGCTCGCAAGATAGCCAGACGACCAGCAGATGCAGGAAAGCATTGCTGCTCTTGACTGCCATGTGGTGGTTACAGAAACAAACTGGGAACAGATTGAGATAATCAAGGAGGATATTAAAGAGCAACTAAAAGCACGCCTCAATATTGCCCACTCAAGCCTGGAGTTTGAACATATTGAACACGCGCATCAAAATGCCAACATGTATGGGCATGAGTAGCTCGTCCTACTTTGCTGGCGTTCCTTTAGCCAATGGTTCGTATTCCGGCCCATCATAAACACCCATTCCGGTTGTTGGTGAGCACTTTTTGTGGCTTTTTCCGGCATCGCCTGTCACCTCCATCGGAGTCATTCCTACCGCATTGTTTTTATGGGATATTTTACTCTGCTCCTCGTTTAAAGATAGAGTGATGCGCGCAAGCTCTAACGGGGGTATGCCATGGTAGTTCGCATCTTCTCGAGTGAGGGTCTTGGTAAGTCGTTTCTGCTAAGCCTTGACGTGAATGGAAAAGGGAGCTAAAAAATACAGTGTGCTACAAATAATGGACCCGCACGATAATCGCGCTTATAGGTCGGAGCTAGTTCCGACCTATCGAACTGGAGGAGTTACATGGCTATTGGTGTTTGGATCAGTCTAATTGGTTATTTTGCACTCATGATTGCCATCGGCATTTATGCGATGCGTACATCTACGTCTTCATCTGAAGACTATATGCTGGGCGGGCGATCGCTCAGTCCAAAAGTGGCTGCCCTTTCAGCCGGTGCTTCTGATATGAGTGGATGGTTGCTTCTTGGGCTTCCAGGTGCGCTATATGTATCCGGCCTGGCCTCGGCCTGGATCGGTATTGGCCTGTTTGTGGGTGCGCTCGTCAACTGGACTCTGGTAGCGCCACGCCTGCGTGAACAGACAGTTCACTATGGTAATGCCATTACCATCCCGTCTTTTCTGGCGAACCGGTTCCCGACCCAGGCGCTGTCATTGCGCACAGTGGCGGCGATCGTCATCGTCATCTTTTTTGCCGTCTATACCGCGTCCGGTCTGGTCGCTGGTGGTAAGCTGTTCGAAAGTGCGTTTGCCGGGATTTTCAACTTCGGTGGCCTGAGCGACTACGCTGTGGGTATTATCATCACACTGGGCGTTGTACTGGCCTATACGGTTGTAGGTGGTTTCCTGGCCGTGAGCATGACCGACTTTGTCCAGGGCGTTATCATGATGCTGGCGCTGGTTCTTATGCCGGCGGTTGCACTCTTTGGCGCAGACGGTGGCGGCTATGCCCAGGCGACACAGACCCTCAATGAAGCTGATCCTACGCTTCTGTCCTGGACAGCGGGGCTGACCTTTATAGGCTGGTTGTCTGCGGTTACCTGGGGTCTGGGTTATTTTGGCCAGCCTCACATCATTGTGCGCTTCATGGCGATCCGCACTCTAAAAGAGGTACCGATCGCCCGCAACGTTGGCATGGGCTGGATGGGTATTTCCCTGATCGGTGCCATCTCTCTGGGTATCTTTGGCCGCGCCTACGCAATCCGCAACGGTATGGATATCGAGGATCCGGAAACCATCTTTATCATTTTGTCGGACCTGCTGTTCCATCCCCTGATCACTGGCTTCCTCTACGCCGCGCTGCTTGCTGCGGTTATGAGCACCATCTCCAGTCAGTTGCTAGTGTCGTCGTCTTCACTGACTGAAGACTTTTACCGCCTCTTCCTGCACAAGGAAGCAAACGACAGGGAATGCGTCAATGTTGGCCGGGTTTGTGTGGTACTGGTTGGCTTGGTTGCGGCCGTCATTGCGTCTGACCCGGACTCTCAGGTTCTGGCGCTGGTCAGTAACGCCTGGGCAGGCTTCGGCGCGGCGTTTGGCCCGCTGATCATCCTGTCGCTGATGTGGTCACGCACCAACGGCGCTGGCGCCATCACGGGCATGGTTGTCGGTGCCGTCACCGTTATACTCTGGATTGCACTGGGCTGGAACGGAGAGTTCATGGGTGGTCCCGGTGTGTACGAGATCATTCCTGGCTTCATCGCCTCGATGATCGCTATCCTGGTGGTAAGCAGCGTTACTGCCGATTCGGGTGAATACCAGCACATCACTCGTTAAAAGAGCGCGAATAGCGCACTAAGAGAAGTAAAAGGGCTCCTCCGGGAGCCCTTTTTGTTGTTTACTAAAGCCAGAATGGGCACCTTCCCTAATAAATCAGGATAGCTAGTTTAAATCTACCGCGTATTTTTTAAGGAGTTCCATTGGTACGATCTCCAACACTTTGATGTGGGTACTTTTAAGATGCAGTCTCGGCGCCCTGTCGTTCTCCGCTGCCTCTAACCATCGCGCAGCACATACACACCAACTGTCTCCCGGCTGTAACCCTTTAAAATCAAATTCTGGTCGGGGATTTGATAGGTCATTCCCTCTAAACCTCGAGTACTCTAAAAACTCTTTCGAAGCTTCAACACAAACAGTATGAGAACCAATATCATCTTTACAGGTATTGCACTTACCGTCTCTGTAGAACCCGGTTATTGGATCCTGACCACAAATTTCCAGTTTTTCACCAAATACGTTAATCGATTCATTCATTTCCATTATTTAAGTACCTTTGATTTATAACTAATAAAAAGCTAAAACCCCATTCACCGGCTTGTCCAGTACAATGTCATTTCATGATAGCAACGTCGGATTCATACTCTTCCCAACATAAAAGCAGGACACCCACGTCAATATCCAGTGACTGACTTTATCGAGACTCAAATTCTCATAGCCACTTAATTTGGGTGTCTCTAGAGAAATGTAGGTTTGTCACGTTGGAAGACAGGATACTCACCCAAGACTCTAACAGGTTGTCCATGTCCCGGTAGCAAGCGGCAGTAATTCTGCGCATTTCAACAGCCTGCTAAACATATCATAGGGCCCATTCCATTGTTAACATGGGTCATTGAACTCCCTCAGACCTTAAAACGAGGCTTATGCAACTTCAAGCCGACCCTTTTATTGCCCCGGCGTGCACGGAATCGATAGAAATTCTGTATCAGGATGAGTCGATCTTGCTGATTAACAAGCCTTCCGGTTTGCTTAGTTTGTCGGGTAAGCATCCGTTGAATAAAGATTCGGTACATTTTCGTCTGGTACAGGACTTTCCCGATGGACGCTTGCTGCACCGGCTGGATTTGGGCACATCGGGCATTATGCTGGTAGCGCTCAATAAAAACATCAATGGTTTGCTGACTAAACAGTTTCAAGCAAAAACCATTAACAAAACCTATACAGCCATTTTGCAGGGCTATGTAACGCCTGCGATTGGTAGCATTACCGCACCGATTGCCAAGGGTAATTTTCCGCTACAAACGATTTGTATTGAGACGGGAAAGGCAGCGCATACGGAGTACGAACTACTGGGCCATGAATTTGTGGTCGGTGATAGTGGCGACAGGACACCCTGCAGTCGGGTTTTATTCACGCCGCTAACGGGACGTACCCATCAATTGCGTATTCACAGCCGTGAGCTTGGTTACCCCATATTGGGCTGTGATCTATACGCCAATGATGCGGCGTATTTTTTAGCCAGACGGCTTATGCTCCACGCTACTTCCCTGGCGTTTAATCACCCGTTAACCGATGAACGTATTGACGCGCACTGCGCTTGCCCGTTTTAACCTGATCTTAACCCGATAAAATGGACACAGCACTCCGTTAGGAAGCACTCCGTTAGGACACTCACATTAATAGCCATAGGTAGATGCTATTAGAGATTTCATAACGATAGTCGTCTAATGAGGGTGTCCTTGTAAACCGTAACGTATGACGTACTTTATGACACCTGTTGCGAGACGATAGGATTAGGTGCCCGGCTTTTCTTTATTGCTCACTTTGGTGGCTATGCAATTAATTCAATAGCGACAGCCGCCTTAAGAGTGGGTGACCATATAAACCGGCAAACAAAAAGGCTCATTGGGGGCAAAGTCAGTTGCCACTGGCCACAGGTTCAGGCACCGGAAATAGGGTGTCGTAAGCCCAGGTAAACACGAAGGTGTAGACTAAGTAGAATGCAATAAAAGACAGGTCCAGATAAAGCGCAAGCAGCAATGTGGTATCAAGCCACCAGGCGATCAGGGGAATCAGCAGCATCGCCAGACCAACTTCAAAACCACCGGCATGCAGAACCCGGTGTTTGAACTTCTTTTTTACACTGCCCGTAACCCGAAATAATGCATGGTCAAACAGCAGATTATAAAGATAATTCCAGAAGGTAGCGATGGTCGCGCCGGCGACCGCAAGCACACCAAAATTCAGTAGTGGATAGCCCAGAGCCATCGCGCCCAGCGGGGTGCTCAGTCCAACACCGATCAATTCAAAGCTGACGGCCTGGCGGATTCTGTCTACTTTAGTGCGCATTTCAAACTCTTGTTATTTCCTGTCAGGTGCCAAATCATGGAACACACTTAATCTACGGCAGCACACAGTCAACGGTTTGCCAAGACACAGATGTATAAACGCGTCCTACCCGGTAACAGAATGACACCCGGGATTGTCAAATTCGATAAACCCGGGCTGCTAGTACCGACTTATCAGTCGGTACGGTTCGTCACTTCCAACAGGTGATAGCCAAACTGAGTCTTAACCGGGCCTTGCACTTCATTGAGCGGGGCACTGAACACCACCTGGTCAAACTCTGGCACCATCTGGCCCGGGCCAAAGTTACCCAGGTCGCCGCCATTGCGGCTCGAAGGGCAACTTGAATGCTGTTGCGCCACGGCGGCAAAATCTTCACCGGCAGCAATTTTTGATTTCAAGTCGTTACAGGTTGCTTCATCTGCAACCAGAATGTGACGTGCGGATGCTTGAGCCATCGTCGTGCCCTCTCTGTTCTATGGGATAAATGGAATGACAATCTTACCACGCCTTTTCATGCCATGGCTTTACGGGTATCTCAACCTCAATCAAGATTGGCGGATACATCAATCAGCAAATTGCGCTCTACTATCGGCACGAGGCGGCCTTCTTCGAGGCATCAGGCGTGCCTTATGTCACCGCTATGGCCGGTATCGGAGAAAGTTACTATTTGAAACCCTCCGGTGGTCTCTATCTGGAAGGGACCCCGGGCACCGGGGATTTTGCAGAATTGGGTGGTCAGGATGACCTATAAGGCGAGAGGCTAGATCAATCGGGACAGAGTCATTGATCATGACTTTCCCGAAACGCCACCAACTTTCTATCCCTTGCTCGCGCCAAAGGCTGCGGTCGACGCCCGATCTTGCCTCTTGTGATAATAAGCCTGCACCACGAGACTGTCTCCCTGTTCGCTGCAAGGCGTAACCAGCATAGGACAGCGGACCATTGTGCTCAATAAAGTCCGGCATAAGTTAGCAGTCAGACTTTCCCTGTCTCACTAAACAGGGGTGTCTCGATTGTCAAACAGGTGTCTCGTTTGTTACTCCAATGCCGTCGAGGGCTGAGATGCTACTCAGGCAAGCTGCGCCCGAGGCAAAAAGACCGTCCGCCGCAGCCTGCGCTGGGCGGACGAAGCATCCAATGACACGGGCTGGACAGCAAACAGGTCTTGTGGCCGCCCGGAACCACTTGTATCGATAGCCTTAAGCAGGCTTGTGCCCGCCTCGATGTCGTCGCTGACCCAGAGTTCCGTATCACCGAGGTCGTCATTCGCCGCGAAGAAAAGTCGGCCATCAAAGACTGTCAGTTCTGTCGGCAAACCCTGTTCGCTGGTGTTCAACTCTTTCACCTTTTCTGTGCCAATGTTTGTGCCATCGCCCGACCTCCACAACAGGTCGATGCAGATTACGCCTCAACAGAATTTAAGGTGCGCGTCCATCTAGGGCTCTTCATATAGGGCTCTCGTGTCCATGAAGGGCTCATCACCGGCGCAAAAACCAAGCCAAGCGGTGGTTTTGGCGTCCGGTGCATGGCATTGTTAGCTATCTTTCCTCGTGTAGCCGCCCTTCGACATACTTATGAAGGATGCTGGCAACCAATGTCTGGTAGGGAATGCCTTCTGCCAATGCCTTCTTCTGAAGACCACGCAGGTCCTTAGATGAAAGCCGAACATTAATTCGCGCATCTTTTTTGAACATTGCCTCAGCGTATTCTTGATGCCGCTGTTGTATATTTTCAGCATGCGGAGCTCGCTTGAGCTCTCCGGTCTCAAACGCTTCCAGCAGTTCACGCTCTTCCTGATCCAGCTTGCTCATTTCGGACCTCCCAAGTAAGTTTTGGTCGCTTTTCTGCTCGGAATGACAGTTTTCAGAAAAACCTCATCCTCTGACTCTACGAAGGGTACGAGGTAGGCATACCCCTCAATCTCAACGACATGGATTTGCTGACCTGGATAACGCTCCTGACTCGGATGCTCGAACGTATCTAGAATACCCCCAGCCATAATGTGGTAAACAACATCCTCGAACGAAACAGTTCTCTCCGCTTGGAGGAGCCTATTCTTCTCTAAATTCCATGCTATTGGCTTCATGGCTCAAATCGTAACACAACGTGTGCGTTTTGTACTCAATAGCTAACGCTGAGCACAACGGCGGCACGTCAGTGGCGTCCGGCGGCCATCGGCCGCGTACTGATGCGACTGGTCATGAATTTGCAACGCAACCTCCAGCTTTCAGGATTCGCGTTGTTGAGGCTGGGGCGTTCTCTAATGCTGACTGGGGGCGAACAGGGCGCGGTGCAAAGTTACCCCCACAGTTTGGACACCGACTGCCCAGCACATCGGACGCACAGGATGTGCAAAAGGTACATTCGAATGAGCAGATAACCACTTCAGTAGATTCCGGCGGCAAATCCCTGTCGCAACACTCGCAATTAGGCCTTAGCTCAAGCATCGAGTTCTCCTTGCCGATTCATAATAATTTCTTCATCGTCAACCCCCTCTTATTCCGGCAGATACTGTAGAAAACCTACCACAAGACCCAGCCAAGGCCCAGTAACGAAAGGCTTGGAGCTATCTTTAACTGCAATATTCTCGACATATCAGAACCGTAAAAACCGTCGTTTAAGACGGCTATCAGCGTCTTCGGCGACGCATATACCACGCAATTCCGGTGATAGGTGTCTCGCCTAAGCCACTCTATGTAATGGTCCTCACTATTCAGGATATTCTGGGGCATTCGTCTCTGGAAACCATCCAGATATATACGCATGTGGTGGGCTTACACGAGAGAGGTATGGTGAGCCCCTTGAATGCACTTTAGTCACGCTACCGCCCGGCCGGTTACAGGGCACAGCACGGCAAAATAGGTTGTCTTTTTACCATGGCTTTCTGTTCCGATATTGGCAAGTATTTGTCTGGTAGCAGTGTCGTTTGCGTCCGCCTCGTTGTGTAGCTAATGAAGTAGCGATCAGGTGGTGGTTGGTTTCAGTTTTGGTGGGGGTATTTTCTGTGGTTGGGTTTGCTTCCTGTCGCGCACGGGGTGCCCTCCTACGTGGGACTCGCTGGCAACCTTTAAGGGTCAGGCCCCGACCGGTACCGGCTTTCGCAGCAGGCAAGGATGCCTGCGGTAAGGCTTGGGGGCAGGAGGGCCCTGCAAGCCCGGGCGACAGTCGGTCCCGGTTGGGGCCGGGTTGTGGCCGGGTTGTGGCCGGGTTGTGGCGTGAGTTTAATTCAATGGTTGGGCTGGTCAGCCCGGCCCTTCAGCAAACGGCCAGGCACTTTGCACATCTGCCCACTCAGGCAAAGAAGGCAACGCACCCGGCCGACTAACCGCAACACCCCCACAAGCCGCCGCAAAACCGGTCGTTGCCTGCCAGTCTTCAGCGGTAAACGCCTCCAGATCGCGGCCGTTCAATGCCAGTAGCAGCCCACCGGTAAACGCATCGCCACCGGCCGTGGTATCAACCGCTTTAACCTTTGGTGGGTTCACCACGTATTTGCCCTGGGCTGTGACAATCTCGATCGCCTCGCCACCGTCGGTAATAAAGATAGCCCGGGCCGTGTTCAGCCAGTCCTTCACAGCAAAGCCGTTGGCTTCAATCCAGTCGGCCTCCTCTCGGGATACCTTTATTATGTCGGCCATGCGCAAGAAGCGCTGGATCATGGCGGCATCGACTTTGCCTTTGGGCCAGAGGTTGTGGCGCAGGTTCACATCGAAACTGATCACCGCATCCTGGTCCCGGGCCTTGTTAATAGCCGCCCGGGTGGTATCGGCAATGTACTCGTCAGTCAGGGTGTTGGAGCAGAAATGGAAAATACCTGCGCCTTCAAAGGCGGCAGCCGGCAGGTCAGAGGGTGTCATCACCACATCGGCTGACTTGTGGCGCAGGAATTCGAAACTGCGTTCACCGGTTTCGTCGAGGAACACATAGGCAAGTGGAGTATGGGCGGTCCGGTGCACGCACAGGAAACTCATATCGACACCCAGTTGCTGCATGGCCTTGGTCAGGAAGCGGCCAAACCGGTCGTCACCAACCTGACCGACAAAGCGCGCAGAAGCACCCAGCCGGCCCACGGCCGCAGCCACATTGGCCGGCGCGCCGCCCGGGTACTGACGAAACTCCGGCAAGGCAAAGCCACCTTCGTGAGCGGTATTGAAGTTCAGAAAATCGATCAGCAGTTCGCCAAAACACAGGATGGGCTTCATATAAACAAGATCTCAGGCATCGGGCTTCGCGTCGGCGAAGCGATTTATGTTGTTTTATTACATTTTGGGTAGTGTTACAGCCCTGGGCGCTTTTATAAACCTTTTTCCCATGTTGGATACCATACAGTTTATGAGGCACTGACACAGGTACCGTCCATTAAAAGGTATTGTTGCCTGGGCCGCCTTAATTCCCGGTTTGTCATCGCAGAGTCATCATCAGGCCAAATAATCTATACTTGATTCACTGAAACACTGAACAGGAAAACGCAGGTGTCTACTATTATGAAATTACCCCAATACACAAAGCTGGAGGAATGGGCTAACAGCCTGACCCATGGCCTGGGGGCGGTACTGTCGATCGCTGGTCTGGTGATTATGGTGGTGCTGGCGACCCTGCATGGCGACGCCTGGCACATCGTCAGCTCGGCCATTTTCGGGGCGACGCTGATCATGCTGTACAGCGCATCGACGCTGTACCATGCCATTCAGAGCCCGCGCATACGAGCCATCATGCAACGGCTCGATCACATTGCCATTCTGTACCTTATTGCCGGCACCTACACACCATTCACACTGGTGACGCTGCGCGGGCCCTGGGGCTGGAGCCTTTTTGGCGTTGTCTGGGGGTTAACATTGTTCGGCACCGTGATACACCTGACTCAGTTGCGCCGCTTTCATGGCCTGATGGTGGCTTTGTATCTGGTGATGGGGTGGTCCGTTGTACTGGCGATGAAACCGCTGATCGACGCGTTACCAACCGTCGGTCTGTGGTTGCTGATCGCCGGGGGTTTGTCTTATACCCTGGGCGTGGTGTTCTATATTCGCAAAAGCCTGCCGTTCAACCATGCCATCTGGCATCTATTTGTATTGGCCGGGAGCGTACTGCATTTTTTCTCAGTCGTGTATTTCGTCATTCTATAGCAACCCTGGTCTCACACTGGGTACTGAGTGACGGGGTTGGCTATTGAATCGCGGGGTAGTGTACAGCAAGGGGTATTGAAGCAGGCCGGTCAGGCCGCAGTGAATTCTGCGGTGGCGTCGGCTTGGTATTGGCGTAGCAGGGACTTACACAGCTGACCACAGGTACCACAATCGGTAGCGACACCCAGCTCGCGCCGCACATCGCTGTAATCAGCACCCTGAATGGCCTGCTCTTCGATGTCTCTGTCGGTTACGCCTTTGCATACACATACGTACATAATAGTTCGCTCTATGCCTATTCTCACTTGTATGATGAATACTAATGCGAAGTATTACTATTTGCAAGTGGTAGGCGCTGTCAGCGAGTAACCGTTTGTAGCCGGTGTTCAGAGCCGTCGCTTTACAAAAAAGGGCAAACGAGTAGGAGGGCGAGTCTCCTCTACCCGTCTTCTCACACCACTCCGTGCCTATCCAAAAACAACCGATTTTGGATAGGCACTATTTAGCCGCTTTCTTTTATTTGCTATGCGAAGTCTGGGCCTGGGTGTTCGTGTTGTTCCCCGATTACCCCTAAACCGGGCCGATTCCATTGAAGCTGTTAACCCCTTCGCTGGACGCAACCTACAAAAACCGGGATCAGTACAGTTAGGATCACCAAGCGAAACACGTGATGCGCAGCAACAAATGTCGGCTCTACCCCGATCTGCACGGCCATAGCCGCCATTACCTCCACCCCCCCGGGTGCAAAAGCGATGAGCAAAAGCGCAGGCGATAGCGACAGCGCCTCGGCAACAACAAGCGCTCCAATAGCGGCGATCGCGCAAGCCACTAATGTCACGCACAGACCGGCGGCAAGGTTTCGGCGCAGATCGGCAAGGCTTTGTCCCCTGAAGCGCGTGCCGATTACTGTTCCCATCACGGTAAAAGCACCAAGCGTCAACCAGGCAGGCAGCAGACCGGGGCTAAGTTCAGTGGCATGACCAAAGGCCGACACGAACATCCCGCCCAACAGCCAGGCTGCCGGCACGCGCAAGCGCCGGAGTACTATGGCGGCACCTGCTGAAAGGGCAAAGAGCGCGACCATCGAGCCGAGTGCCATTGGCGCGATCACCAGCAACGGCGGAGCTTCGTCTATACCCCAAAGCATGAGCAGAACCGGCACCAGCAAGGTCAGAAAGAACACGCGCATCGCCTGCACCACCGCTACCCGTGGTATGTCGGACCTCAGATCTTCCGAGAGGCTTAGGACATAACTCAGATGCCCCGGCGCGGCGCTCAGTAGCGCCGTCATCCGGCCAAAGCCAAAAACCCGGCCGAGCAGCGCACTGCAGGTGATTATGCTTACAACAAGGGTCAGAGTCAGAACGACAAAACTTTGAAGACCTGTGGCGACAGAGCTCAGCACTCCCGGCGTGACAGTAGACCCGATGTTGAGTCCGAGCGTGAGGAAACAAACGTCGCGCAATGGCACAGGAATCGACAGACGCCACCCTGCGAGAATAGCCACAGTCACTGCCACTGCAGGGCCGGTCAGGAAAGGAGCCGGGAAGCCAATCCAGAAAAAGATCGCCGCGCCCAAGCCACCGGTTGCCAGTGCCGCTCCAGTCTCACAAAACCGAATTTTGAGATCGTTAATCCCCCTCATAGGTCCAGCGATAGCCTGGCGGGGTGGGCCCTTTGTTGCGCCCGCCTTGCTCCATCTGTTCCCAGGCATGGGCAAGTATGCCCACCGAACGCGACAGGCAGAACAGTCCGCGCGCCAGCGGCGGCGGGCAACCAAGCTCGGCAAAAATCACTGCGGTCGCTCCGTCAATATTCATCGGCACCGGCTTGCCGTGCTCTGCAGCCAATTGCGCCTCGATCGCATGGCCAATACGACCGAAAGCACCGCTCACGGCACCGACCTGAGCTGCTTCTTCTACCAAGCCCAACAAACGTGGGGATCGAGGGTCTACAGGTTTGTGGAAGCGATGCCCGAAGCCGGGGATAAAGCGGCCATGTTCCTCCCGCCAGGTGTCCAATACTGCCGACAACCGATCATCACCCGCTTCGGCGACCCGGTTGTAGAGCTCTACGGCTTGCTCTCCGGCCCCACCATGCACGTCGCCGAGCACGTTCACGCCGTTGGCGATTGCGTTGTTCAGCCCCACGCCACAGGTCACGGCCATCCGCGCCGACGCGATAGAAGGCGCTTGCGGGCCATGATCGACCGCCGCAACGAGCGCGGCCTCCAGCAGGTGGGCGCGAGGGCCATCGATCTCGCGGCCCATAACCATTAGCCAGATCATCTGCGGGAAAGAACGGTTGCCAATAAGGTCTTGCACCGGATGACCGCGCAGATGGATGCGCCCTGGCTCCATGTCGATAATAGATGTGCGCCACCAATCAGCTACGTCGCTCATATCACACCCTCTTGCTGCAGTTGCATCAGCTCGTCCTCGGTGACGCCGATTTCGCGCCAGACGGTACTATTGTCAATGCCGAGCGCAGGTGGCGGTGTAGTCACCGCGGGCGCCATGCCGTTTATTTTCACGCCTGTTCGTAACACTTCAATGCTGCGGTCAAGACCTGCTATGTCGTCAAATCGCGCTATTATTCCGCGATTGGCCACCTGAGGGTGGCTCAGTACTTCCGGCACAGTCATCACCGGGCCGGAGGGAACGCCGACCTTGTTAAGCTCATCTGCCCAGTCGCGTGCGGGCCGTCTGGTCAGCACTGTCTCCAACTCTGCCTTCAGGCGCAGACGGTTCGTTTTACGCTTCTCTCGGGTCACGTAATCCACATGCTCCAGAAGATCCTCGCGGCCCAGATGCCGGGCTAGCGCCTGCCACTGTTCATCCTTGTTGGCGGCGATGTTGAGTAGGCCATCAGCAGCCTGAAACGCACCAGAGGGCGCAGAAGTCGTATTTTCATTGCCGTAGGGCTGAGGCTCCACACCGCCTATTAACCAGTTTGATATGGCCCAACCCATAGTGGCAAGCGTTGCCTCCAGCATCGATACATCAATAAATGCACCGCGCTCGGTCTTATTCAATTCCGCGCAGATCGCCATCGCTGCTGTCAGTCCGCCGACTGTGTCCGACAGTGGGTATCCAACGCGCATAGGGGCACTGTCCGCGTCACCGGTAATAGACATCACACCGGAAACACCCTGAACAATTTGGTCATAGGCGGGACGGTCACGCCACGGCCCGTCCTGGCCAAAGCCCGAAATCGCGCAGTAAATCAACCGTGGGTTTTCAGTCTTGAGGGTTTTGTAACCCACGCCCAATCGGTCCATCACGCCGGGTCGAAAACTTTCCACCAGCACATCTGCGTTTTGCACCAGGCGTTTGAGCAGGTCAAGCCCACGCGGATCCTTCAGGTTAAGTGTCACCGATTTCTTGCCGGCGTTTTGGGCTAAAAAGCTTATCCCCATCCCGAGTTCGCTGAGCTTCGGGTCGGCCCCCAGGCTGCGGGCCAGATCGCCTCGCCCGCAGGCCTCTACCTTGATGACTTCTGCCCCCAAATGGACAAGCTGATGGCAGGCAAAAGGACCAGCGAGTACGTTGGTCAGGTCAAGCACCCGGATGCCGCGCAGAGGATCAGTCGCCATCGGCAACTCCCTTCGCACGGCGGCGTGCCAGATTTGCCCGCAGACTTGGTAACAACAGTAACACCACAGCGAGGATCAAAAGGCCCATCGTCATTGGCCGCTGCAGGATGAAGTCGAACCCGCCATAGAGCTGCATCGCCCGCGAGAAGTTGTCTTCCATCATGCGACTCAGAATAAAGCCGATCAACACTGGCGCAAGCGGATAGTCGGCAAATCGCAGGATCGTTGCGCCCACACCAAAACCAACCAGAATGAGCAATTCGGTCGCGTTATTCTGACCGATATAGGACCCCATCATGGTGAAGAACAAAATGAAAGGTATCAGGTAATTGCGAGGTATGGAGAGAACCTTGGCAATGTAAGGGATCAATGGCAGATTCAGAATCAGCAATACAAGGTTGCCGATATACATCGAGACGATCACTGCCCAAAAAATCTCTGGCTCATCGACCATCAGCCGCGGGCCTGGGGTGACATTCAGCGCGATCAGGGCACCCAACAAGATTGCCGTGGTGCCGGATCCGGGAATGCCGAGCGTCAGCAGTGGCACAAAAGACCCGGTGCAGGCGGCATTATTGGCGGCCTCGGGAGCGGCGAGGCCTTTGACCGAGCCATGTCCAAATTTTTCCTGCTCGGTTTTGTTGGCGATGTTACGTTCCACCGCATAGCCTAGAAATGAGGCGATTGTCGCACCCGCTCCCGGCAGCACACCAATGAAAAAACCCATCACCGATTGCCTTGCGATAACCGGGGTGATCGCACCAGCCTCCGCTCGGGTCATTCGCAGCCCGCCAATTTTACCACTCTGGTCATCCTCGGCGCTAATCTTGCGAGATTTCAGAACCAGAAATATCGCCTCGGGCAGGGCGAAAAGCGCCATCGCCAGGGTTATAAAGGAAAAACCCGACTGCAAATCCATAACGCCCATGGTGAATCGAGGCATGTTGAACAGTGCCCCTTCTCCAACCGTCGCCATGATCAATCCCAACAGCGTCATCATCAGCGCCTTGAAAATCTGACCTTTACCAGCGAACGCGGCAATCGCAGACAGGCCAACTACCATTAGCGCGAAATATTCTGCCGAATGGAACAGCAGCGCCACCGTAGACAGCATCGGTGCGAATATCATTAACAGTACGACGCCGATCGTGCCGCCTGCAAAGCTGGCAATGGCGGCGATCGTCAGCGCCTTGCCAGCCTGACCGGCGCGAGCCATCGGATAACCGTCAAAGCTTGAGGCAACAGTACCCGCAACGCCTGGCGCATTCAAAAGGATCGAAGATGTCGAACCGCCGAAAATCGCGCCATAGTAAACACCGGCCAGTAAAATCAACGCGGCAGTCGGATCACCAATGGTGATCGCTACCGGAATCATGATCGCAATAATTGACATAGGCCCCAGGCCCGGCAACATGCCAATAAAAGTCCCGATCAGACAGCCAGCCACGACCATCATCAGATTCATGGGTGATAAGGCCGTTGACAGGCCGATTAGCAGTCCTTCGAGCATATTGACCCCTTAAAGGAAGCGTGGCAAAGGGCTGAGGAAGATCCCCAATACCTCTTGCACAAGATACCAAACGCTTCCGGTCGCCAACGCGGCCACCGGCAGCAGAACAGTGAAGCGGCGTTCACCCAGCAGCGCCGCGCCCAGTGTCAGGAACGCGAAGGTCGACAGCAGAAACCCAAGGGCGCGCAGAGTCAGTGCGTAGGCCACCATCAACCCCAGCAACATAAGTGCCTGGCCAAGCTTGTATTCGGTCAACCTGCGGTAATCGATGTCGGGCACCTTCGCGGGTCCTGGCGCGGGTTTTTCCATACCCAGCAAGACCAACATGCCGCATATCACCCCTGCCAATGAGAGAACTTTGGGAAAGGTGGATGGCCAGACCGGATTACGTAGCATGAAAGGTGGCAGAAGATCGTCCATCGTGAAAAAAGCTGCGTAGCCGTAAAGCAGACAAACAAGAACGAAAACCAATGCGATCCAACGGTCCAGATGCATAGTATTAACCCTTTATTAACTTCCCGTCTTGGCGTTCAACGGCACTTACCCGCCCCAAACCTGGGGCGGTACGCTATGTTGTACTATGCGATATGGAAGCAACCCTCAGAGAAACCCGAGTGTTTTCATCAGATCGCCGATCTGCTGTTCCTGATTTTCCAGAAATCCACGGAAATCATCGCCATTGTTGTGAATGTTGACCCATCCATTGCGTGCGCGCACTTCTTCCCATTCCGGAGTGTCATACATCTCGCTAAGCACTTGCTGGAATTGAGCAAGACGAGCCTCTGGCAAGCCCGGCGCGGCGAAAAATCCGCGCCAGTTGACAAACGTCGCATCCACGCCCTGCTCGACAATGGTGGGTGCTTCGGGATAGGCGGCCACTCGCTCTTCAGCAGTAACACCCAGAATACGAACTTCACCAGCCTCGGCCAGACCAATGGCCTCGGAAAACCCGGTGCTCAATGCCGCAATTTCACCCGACAACAGGCCAGCCATCGCTTTTCCGCCCGCATCATAGGCAATATAGTTAAAGCCTGTCGGGTCTTCACCGGCAGCCTCCATCACCAGCGCAGCAACAAGATGATCCATACCGCCCGGAACAGACCCGCCACCGATGGACAAGCTGCCGGGGTCGGCGCGATAGGCTTCGAGCAGATCATCCAGAGACTCTATATCGCTGTCCGTGTTCACCACCAACGCCGCGTAATCCCCGATCGTGCCCGCGACCAGCGTCAGATCACGGAAACTTTGCGGGAAGACGCCGGTCAGTGATCGGATCACGATCGGAGTCGAGTTCACCATCATGGCGTTATCCAGACTTTCTGCATTGTCGATCATATGGCGGATAGCAACACCACCCCCACCACCCGACAGGTTTTCGTAGGTTGCCTGCCCGACCAGTCCAGATTCGGTCAGTGCCTCGCCCGTACCGCGCGCGGTACCGTCCCAGCCACCTCCAGCGCCGCCGGGGATGATGAAATGAATCTCGTCGAGAACCTGGCGCTCGTCGGCCTGCACCGTGCCCGCGAGGACAACAGCCCCCAGCATGACGGCGCAAGCGGTACCCAGCGTGCCCGCTCGAAGTGTTTTACTCGTATTAAAAATCATAGAAGCCTCACTGTCGTCTTGTTGTAGTGGCTCGAAACACCGATAACCTTTTTGTGCATTGTTGTTGGTTAATCGTGCTGAACCACAGTCTAGGAGGTGACTTGGGGCTAAACAACATTGTGTCTATTAACAGAAATATGTGCATTTAATTCTTTTTATGCATTCTGTTCATACCAATCCGACGCGAAACTGACTAATTTCGTGAAACAGTAAAATCGGATTTTTTGCGTTTAGCTTTCGGGATTGCCAGCTTGATTAGCTTGTATTAAGAATGTTCTGAATCTCTTTCTGTGCATAAAAATTTTCCGAATTAGAATTAATACCTACGATCGGTTAGAATGGCATAACTATAAAAAAAGCCATCGACCTTGCTGATGTTTATACGCAGATATCCACCACGTGTTTAAACGACTGAAACTCAAGACGCGAATGATTCTGGTGCTGGGTCTGGTCAGTGCTATCCAAACCGGTATTATTGGCGGGTTTGCCTGGTACTACCTGAGCGCTTCACTGGATGAACAGATCGGCCAGCGTGCTCTGAAGGTGGCCAAGACCATTGCCGCCACTCCGGATGTCATCCGTGGTGTGCAGGCTCGCGATGGTGAATTGCTGAACCGGCTCAGCCAGAAACTGGCCAGCACCAACGATGCACTGTTCATCGTTATTGGCGATCACAATAGCATCCGGCTGGCGCATCCGAACCCGAAAAAGCTCGGTTTTTCCATGGCTGACGACGAAGGAGACACCGGCTCGATCGCACTGATCGATGGTCAGGGTTATGTCAACAAAGCCCTGGGCAGCCTGGGTTTGTCGATGCGCGGTAAAGCTCCGATCTATGATATGACCGGCGAGGACATCGTCGGCATTGTCTCGGTTGGCTATTCGCTGGACCAAGTACGCTCTACCATTGCGCGCTACAATCTGGTGCTGTACCTGGTTATAGCAATGATGCTGATCGGCAGCGTGGCGGTCGCTATTTTCATCGCCGGACGCTTCAAGCGTGCTATTTTTGGCCTGGAACCTGAGCAAATCGCCCGGCTGTTCGAAGAACGGGACGCGACCCTGCAATCAGTCAGGGAGGGCATCATTGCCGTTAATCGGGAAGGGGTGATTACCACCATCAACCGCACTGCAGTTGACAGCCTGGGGCTCGAAACGGATACCTCTCTGGCAGGCCGACCGATTGCCGACGTGCTGCCCGACAGTGGCTTGATGGCCGCCCTGGAGCGGGGTGAGCCGGAGTTTGATCAGGAAATATGGATACAGGGCCGCCATATGATCGTCAACCGGCTACCCGTTAAGCAGGGCAATAACATCATCGGCGTGGTGTCGAGTTTCCGGTTACGCGACGAACTTGATCAGGTGAGCCGCAAGCTCACCCGTATTCAACAATATGCCGATACCCTGCGCAGCCAGACACATGAGTATTCCAACAAGTTGCACACCATCGCCGGGCTTATCCAGATCGGTGCTTCCGACGAAGCCATGGCACTGATCAGCAGTGAAGTGCACGACCATCAAACGCTGATTCATCTGTTGTTGGAGGCAGTCCCGGACCCGGTGCTGGCCGGATGCATTCTGGGGAAATACAATCGTGCCCGGGAAATGGGCCAGACGCTGGTAATCGATCCGGACAGCCACATGGTCGACGTCCCTGCTGGACTGCCCAGCGATCAACTGGTCAGCATGCTGGGCAATCTGATCGACAATGCGCTGGAGGCCACGCGACGCCACCGCGGTGAAGGCGGTAAAGTGCAGTTAAGCATGACCGATCTGGGCCTGGATCTGATTTTTGAGGTTGAGGATCAGGGACCCGGTATCAGCGCTGAGGAAGAAGCGCGGATGTTCGACAAGGGCGTTACCAGCAAGACGGACAGCGGCCATGGCATTGGCCTGTATTTGGTGCGCCAGTTTGTCGAACGCTGGGGCGGGTCGATCACGGTCGAAAACATGGCACCCTGCGGCAGTCGGTTTACACTCTATCTGCCCAAACAACCCTTAGACCCGGAGGGCGCAGGCTAATGACAACGCTCAGATTGCTGGTCGCAGAAGACGACCGTCAGGTAGCGGAGATTCAACGTCGGTTCATTGAACGTATGGACGACATCGAACTGGTCGGTATCGCTCACACCCTTGGTGATGCGCGTGACCAGATCGCCGTGCTCAGCCCGGATCTGGTGTTGCTCGACGTACACTTTCCCGATGGCAATGGGCTGGAATTACTGCGTGAGTTGCGCGCCGCCAACAGCCATACCGACATCATCCTGATAACCGCGGCCCGCGAGGTCGAAACGGTGCGAAGCGCGTTGCACGGTGGTGTCTTCGATTACATTTTAAAGCCGCTGGTGTATGAACGTCTGGAAGAAGCGCTGAATCATTTTCGCCAGCACCTGGAAACACTGAGCAGCTTGCAGAATGTGGCGCAACAGGAGGTTGATCAACTGCTCCCGCGAGGCCGTGCTGATTCTGTCACGGAAGAACCCTCGCGCCTACCCAAAGGCATTGACGCGCTGACACTGGACAAGATTCGACAGGTCGTCGAGGACGGCGACTGGAGTGCCGACGCGGTCGGCCAGTGCATCGGTGCCTCGCGCACAACGGCGCGACGCTACCTGGAGTTTATGGTCAGTAACAAAGAGCTGGCTGCCGAAGTCAACTACGGTACGGTCGGCAGACCGGAACGTCGCTACCGCAAGATGCGCGGCTAACGAGCCGCTGTACACTGTCACCGGCGTATACCCTATACTGTTGAACACATCATTACTAAAAAGAGACCTGTTGTGGACGGTCAATCCCTACTGCTTGTGTTGTTCGTTGTCGCGATAGCCGCCTGGCTATGGCACCACCTCGGTTTGCGCCAGATAGCCTTGCAACACGCCCGCCGTGTCACCAAAAAAGAAGGCGTGCAGCTGCTCGACGACAGCGTCTATCTGCGTCGAATGAGGCTTAGTCGATCGACCGATACCCTGTTCGCGTTTCAACGCATGTATCAGTTTGAGTTCAGCACCGTAGGCGACCGGCGTTTTCTCGGGTGGGTTATTTTACACGGCCGACGCCTGGAAACGGTGCACTGGCAACCCTACATTGAAGACCAGATACTGCACTGACCGATCACAGCATGCTGAGCAACAAACGCTGAGCCCTGACTTTTTGCAGCGACAACCCGCTCGCAACCCGCAGGCATTAACCCGGCCCGGCCAGCCAATGCCCCGATCATGCGATTGGCCGGTAAAAACGGCGACTTTCACCGTATTCAACGATCCTGCAATGCGCTAAAGTCGGGCACCAGCCAGGGGCTTGCTGTACCCCCAGCTTCAAGACGACATTGCTCACTCTTCACCTTTTTCAACAACAATCAGGATACCTTCATGGCTAAAAAAACCACTGCCATCAAAGAGCGTTACACCAAGACTCAGATCGTCACCGAGATTGCCGAAAACACGGAGCTGACCAAAAAAGACGTCCAGTTCGTGTTGGATGAACTGTCTGACCTGATGGAACGCCACCTTAAAAAGCGCTCCTGCGGCGAATTTGTATTGCCCGGTTTGATGAAAATTCAGTCGGTCAAAAAGCCTGCCCGTAAGGCACGCCCGGGTGTTAACCCGTTCACCGGCGAAGAAATCATGATCGCTGCCAAACCAGCCAGCACTGCGCTTAAAGTCCGTCCGCTGAAGAAGCTGAAAGACATGACCAGCGTCTGAAGCGAACATCACCATTGCTTGAACATAACGTTTCAACGCCCGGCAATGCCGGGCGTTTTTGATTCTGCCTCACCATCGACGACGCCCCCTGTTACGGAACCCGTACAGTTAAGATAAGGCCTTACCCAAATAGATAGGTGGCTATCTATCTAAAAATCAGTATTATTCGCCGCTCATTATTGTGCACTGCTGCTGATGACTGATCTGAAACACAACCGCGAGCGGCTGGGCCATCGCCTGGGGCAAATTGCCCGGCTATGGCGAGCAGAAGTCGATCGCCGACTGTCACCACACGGCCTGACTGAAGCGCGTTGGCGCCTGCTACTGGCGCTGTATAAATCCGATCAGCCAATGCTCCAGAAAGAACTGGCCGATCTGATTGGCGTTCAGGGGCCAACGCTGGTACGCACACTGGATTGGCTTGAGACCGAACATCTGGTCGAGCGGCGCTCGATCAATGGCGACAAACGCTGCAAGACGATTCACCTTACTTTGCGTGCCGAACCGTCGCTTGAGCGCATAACAGCAGTGGTCGAAAGCGTGCGTGAAGACATTTTTGAAGGCATCGATCCGACAGACATCAACACCTGCCTGTCAGTTATCGATCAGCTGGCAAGCCGGCTAACCAACCCGTCCTGACGATAAACGACTGTGCCACTGAAAACCGGATTACCCGGCCGGAAAATAGCACTTTTGATAGCACCTAGAATGGACCATCCATGACTGCAGATACCGCACAAACCACTGATGACATTCCGGCCTACAACCGCACCCTGATCGTCGTCATCCTGATTGCCGGCGCCTTTGTCTCCGTCCTCAACCAGACGCTGATGCTGGTGGCCATTCCACCGATCATGCAGGACTTTCAAGCCAGCGCCAGCACGGCCCAGTGGGTGACCACCGCTTTTATGCTGGCCAGCGGTCTGTTAATTCCCGTTACTGCCGCGCTGATGGACAAGTTTTCAAGCCGCACCTTATACATCACGGCCCTGCTGATTTTTACGCTGGGCACTTTGCTCGGCGCAGTCGCCCAGACATTCACCGTTCTGCTGATCGCGCGCATCATTCAGGGCGCTGCTGCCGGCATCATCATGCCGATGATCCAGACGCTAATGATGATCATGTTTCCCATCGAGAAACGCGGCGCCGCCATGGGACTGGTGGGCCTTGTTATCGCCTTTGCACCGGCCATCGGTCCGACGCTGTCAGGCTGGGTGGTCGATCACCTGTCCTGGCGCTATCTGTTTGTACTGATATTGCCGATCGCTTTGCTGGTGCTCGCCGCCGCGATGCGTTACATGAAGAACGTCACCCGGCAACGGGCAAATCGAATCGATAGTCTGTCGGTCGTGCTGTCGAGTTTCGGCTGGGGCGGATTACTCTATGGTTTCAGCATCGCCGGCTCGGCGGGCTGGGGCAGTCTGACGGTATTGATCAGTTTGCTGGTGGGTGCGCTTTCATTGACGGCTTTTGTGCACCGTCAACACCAACTCGATCAGCCATTGCTGGATTTCAAAGTGTTTCACTCGCCGGTATTTACCATTACCACGCTGTTGTCGGTGCTGGTATTTACCTTACTCATTGCCACCCAGACCATGATTCCGCTGTACGTGCAAAGCGTGCGCGGGCTTAGTGCACTCAATACCGGGCTCATCCTGTTACCCGGCGCTGTTATCATGGGAATGGTGTCTCCGCTGGCGGGTCGTCTGTTTGATCTTTTTGGCATTCACATACTGGCTATTGTGGGTTTCATCCTTCTGGCCGGCGCGATGCTGTTTCTCGCCAACCTCAGTGACAGCATCAATCCGGCCTGGCTCATCGCCGGCTCCACTGCTCAGATGCTCGGTGCAACCTTACTGATGATGCCCCTGGTCACCGCAGGCATTAATTCTTTGCCATATTCATTAATCGCCCATGCCGCAGCCATGAACAATACCCTGCGCATGGTCGGTGCCTCAATCGGAACGGCCCTGCTGATTACCGTCCTCAGTGGCAGAGCGGCCATGGCGATCAATCCGAGCTCACCGGAAGCTATCGCTGCGGGCATTCACCTTGCGTTCTGGGTGGCCTTTGGGGTGAGTTTAATCGGTCTGGCTGCCACATTCTGGCTGCGCCACCATGTATTGACCGAGAAACGCCACTCACAAGTGCCCGTCAGTGACGCCAGCGGTGCCTGAAACTTTTGGTTTCGTTGAAACCGGGCCCGTACAAGCTGTCGACCTTTTACCAGAAGGTAAACCCAAACCGCTGATCAATCACGAACAATGCGTCCCATTTAGGAGCCCGGCCTAGGGCCTGGGTGTCGTTAGTGAATGAAGTGAATCTGCCTAGGGCGCGTGGTGGAAGCGCTAAAGGTGTGATGCTTTCGGCCGACACTCTGTCTGTCGCTAGAGTTAATTTAGGCTGATGTCCCCGGGGGGAATTCTGAAGAACCCTTCCGGCCGGTGCCACTATAGGACGTACTCACAATGATCAGCTTTTTCTCGCTTTTTCCCCAGCTCCCGGTCTGCCGTGACACTCGAACAGGCTCCGCAGGCCATTCTGACGATTGATTCTGAAAACCGGATCGTGTTTTTCAATGCGGCTGCAGAACGCTTGTAGGGGCTTGGTCGAGATACGGTGATCGGCAAACCTTCTTCCAATCTGTTTGGGAAAAGCACCCTGAATTCCAACGAAGCGTTCAGCGGCAAAGATTCGGTCGACCTGGCTGGAATTGCACCGCTGGCAGTTGACTACCAGATTGTGGCACTGAAAAGCTTTACCGGTGAAGTCCGTCGATATGTTCTGTTTGGTATCGACATCACTGACCTCTATCATGCACTCAGTGAAACTCAGGAAGCCATGGCGTCAGTGCTACAGATCAGTAACAAGATCAGCGGCATCGTATCCACAATCAATGCCATCGCAGATCAGACCAACTTGCTCGCGCTCAATGCTGCGATCGAAGCCGCGCGAGCTGGTGAAGCAGGACGCGGATTCGCGGTCGTGGCCGATGAAGTGCGCTCCCTGGCCAGCAAGTCGAGTGCCTCTGCTGGCGAGATTGATACCCTGGTGGAAGAGACCAATCAACGGGTTGAGGCGTTGGCCGCGTCTTTAAACAAGATTGATGGCTAACTGCATTTAGCCGGTATTTAGGAGGCCAGGCCTATTCGGTTAGCTGTCGTTAACCATTATTTTACTGGCCACCCAGGGTAATGTGATGGCAATGATCAGAAACCGAACGAGGTGGTGCACGACCACAAAGGCAGGGTCAGCATTCAGGGTGGCCGCGATGAGAACCATCTCCGGCAAGCCACCCGGTGCAAAGGCCAGCAAGATGGCAGCAGGCGGTATATCCGTTATCAGGGTCAACAGGAGGGTCATTAGTGCAACCAGGATCACCGTTAACCCCAATGCAACAATACCATGACCCGACAGAGTGATTGACTCGCGCCAGCGAACTCTGGCGAACTTGGTACCCAGAAAGGTACCCAGGATGAACTGCACCGGCACCAGCGCCTGCCCGGGAATGCTCAGATCAGTCAGGCCAGTTATCTGCAACAGAGCGACACCGGACAGCGGCCCGATCAGCAGAGGTTGGGGCCAGTTCAGGCGCCTGGCAACCCAGAAACCGATCGCTGTCGCGACCAGCGTTAACAGGATCGATGTCCAGTCCGGCATGGACCAGGCTTCATCGGGCACGCCACGAATGCGGGTAATATCGAGACCGGTCCAGTCACCCAGGCCAGCCAGGATAAGCGGCACGAAGTAGATCACCGCCAATACCCGGGTAATCTGAGGGATCAGCACCTGCTTTTCTTCCGCGCCCATGCGCGCGCACATGATCAGTACCAGAGACTGAGCACCGGGAACGGAGGCAAACAGAGCGGTGGTTTTATCGAACCCGGCATAGCGGCGAAAATACCATTGATTCAGCACCGTTGTGGCGACCACCAGAATGACCATGCCGATCAGTGACAATGGCCAATGCAAGGCACTAACAAGCAAGCCCGGATCCAGCGCTGCGCCAGCGTAGACACCAAGAATCAGCATCATAGCGGTGAACAGTTTAAGTGGAATGCTGGGTTTGAAGCCGAACAAACTGGCGATCAGCGTCGACGTCAGGCTACCCAGCATCCACGGCAATGGCCATGACAAAGCGTTAAACACCAACGCTCCGACGACGCCGATGGACAGCGTTGCCAGCAAGTTCAATGCAATGCTCCATCGCGTCGGGGCGCTCAGGCTCATGATCATCCAGCCGTATAAAAAGGTGCGCGCAAGTATAGGCGGCTCGCGTGTTTTTCGAAACGCATGGAAGGACAGTTCCGATAAACGAACCGACGATTGGGCTCTGAGCCCTATACTGTCCAGGGTGGCCTGTTTTGAACCAGCATCGGGCACGCCACCATCACTGGCGGTGATGACAGGCAACGAACCGGTACCAGGCTGAAACGACCTGATTTCTGCAACGGTGTCTCCCAGTCGCCCGCTTACCGTGCGCTCCCGCGTTTTTTTAGTATAATGCTGATCGTCCAGCGCTTAGGTGCTGGCAGCGTTCTCAGGGCGGGGTGAAATTCCCCACCGGCGGTATCTGAACTGGCACTGTCTGCCAGAGTCAGGAGCCCGCGAGCGCTCGCTGTGATGAGCAAGCTGTTTCACTCATTTACAGCGAGGTCAGCAGATCTGGTGAAACGCCAGAGCCGACGGTTAAAGTCCGGATGGAAGAGATCGCGAACCACCTGATAATTGCCGCGCTGGCGTGGCAGTTGTTACGTACTCGCGCGCCCTGATTCTGGTCAACCACCCTACTGTTGAGGGAAACCCATGAATCAGCCGACCCCCCGTTCTACCACCATTGCCGTCATATCGGCATCCTGGCATGCCGAGATTGTCGGGCAAGCAAGCACTGCCATTGATGCTGAACTGAAGCGATCCGATAGCTCAGTTCAGGTCGAACACCTTAGCGTGCCTGGCGCCTACGAAATACCACTGCACGTCCAGCTACTCGCCAAATCCGGTCGATTCGACGCCATCATCGCCTGCGGTCTGGTGGTAGACGGCGGTATTTACCGGCATGATTTTGTCGCCCGGGCAGTGATCGACGGCTTGATGCGGGTGCAACTGGACACCGAAGTACCGGTGTTCAGTGTCGTGCTGACGCCGCATCATTTTCACGAGCATGATGAACACCAACGGTACTTCCGGGAGCACTTTGTGAAAAAAGGCATTGAAGTGGCGCAGGCCTGCCAGGCCACACTGAGCAGCCTTCGGGCGATTACCGGTTAAGCGAGTTCAACCGATAATCGTTTCAAACCGTTTGTTTGGTTTGGATGTTTGTGTTGGCCATCAGCAACGGCTAGTTACTCGACAAAATGCCCAGTAATTTTCGGGTATGGTCAACGGTTTCGAGTCCCAGATCGGTCAGATAACCGCCGTCTTTACGGGTAATCAGGCCTTTGTTGTGCAACCGTTGGGCGGCGGCCACCATTAACGGATCGGCTTCCTGACTGTGCACTTTTATGCCTTCCTGCTGCGACAAGGTTCGAAAATGTGTGAGTAAGTTCAGCTCAGCAAGATGGTCGACGGAGAACGGCATGGTAGATCCTTTTATTGTTGGGTAACCCTACTATATATGTTTAGCCGAGTTTTGGGATTAGGACAAATACACTACTGCTAATAAGTACGGATTTCTGTTATTTCCCCAACAGGGTGTTGGAAAAACTTCCCGCCTTTACTCAGTGCGCTGACTATATCGATCAGACGGTGGCTGTGATGATTGAAAACGATGGCGCTAAACGTTTCGAACTAACGGCTTTAAAAGGGGGTGACTGGAAAACAGTCACCTTTGAACAGACACTGGAGCTGGGTCAATGCATCGGCAATAAGGACTTTTACGCTCAAACAGTGCAGCCTGTGCTGCAAGATGAATGCGGCAGCTGCCACAATGCAGGGAACCCGGCCTTTAACGCCAATGCTACCTGGTCGCAATTTGAAACCACGATTAACAGCGCATTGCACCGACTTTACCAGGCACCGTCAAACCAGGAAGCTGGGCATTCACCCCAACCCCTGAAACCCTATGATGTTGACTACCGAGCCATCTTCGAAATCGTCTGGCGACAGCTGCAGCAACCTGTTTTTCAATGCTCATGACGGTCGGTCTTGATGCTTTGCTGCTGCGCCAGTGCGTAAGCCACAAACTTATCCTCCGGCATGGGTTTCCCCCAGTAGTAGCCCTGACCCTGAGTGCAGCCCAGTTCGGTTAGTAAATCGGCTTCAGCTTTTGTTTCGGCTCCTTCGGCAACGGTCACCAGGTTAAGGCTATTGGCCATTTGAATGACGGCGGTCACAATGGCGGTATCCTGTGGACTAAGGTGAATCTGGGATACAAAAGAACGATCGATCTTCAAGATACTGATCTTCATCTTGTTCAAATACCCCAGATTGGAATAGCCAGTGCCGAAGTCGTCAATGGAAAAGTTTACGCCGAGCGTTTGCAGCCGACTGAAGGTTTGATCAATATCAGCACCCGGCTCCATCAACATCGATTCAGTCATTTCAATTTCCAGGCGATCCGGCGCTATGTTCGCTTGGGCCAGCGCCTGCTCCACTATCCGGTCAAGGTTACCGCGTCGAAATTGTAATGAAGATACATTCACCGCCATGCTTAACTCACCGATGCCCTGGCTATCAAAACGATGCAGTGCCTGCATTGCCTGTTGCATAACCCACATACCGATCTCGACAATCAGACCAGAGCGCTCGGCCAGCTGGATGAATTCAACGGGCGGCACGTTGCCACGGGTATGATGTTGCCAGCGCAACAATGCCTCACACCCACACAGGGCACCGGTTTTCAGATCAATTTTGGACTGGTAGTGCAGCGTAAACTCGTCAGCAAGCAACGCCTTGCGCAAGTCAGCAATGAGTGTGACCTGAGCCTGGGCATCATTGTTCATATTGGTGTTGTAATAGCGAATGCCATCACGGCCAGCGGCCAACTGATAGCGCTCCTCGCGTATCAGCCAAAAACTGAGAAACAGCAATGCAACCGCAGAACCTACCATCAGGGCCGAAGAAAGGTTCCCGAGCGCCATTTGCTAAATCGTTGCTAACAGCAGGAAAGTTTGCAAGGCCCAGAACATCTGGTTAAGTCGCTAATGATTCAGTCGCTTAACCAATGCTGACTCGTTTGGTTTATATTTTTCCTGATCTGAAGTCATACCACCGAACATAATTGACGCACATGAATGAAGCAGGACCGCCCATAGCGCCCGCCCTCTACACTTTTCTAGTTTAGCCTGAAATGAGGTTTGCGCGGAACATTCTGGTCCCATTTAGTCAAACTCCTTGGCTGTTCGCTTTAGCAGGCTGTTGAGCAATTCCACCCGGGTCCGGGTATGGTCCCAATTTAATAACTTGACCTTCCCACGGCTGGAAGGTCTACCCTGTCTCCCCTATTGATTGGTGCATGTCACCGCAAAGGAGCGTTTATGAACCACACCTCATCCGGTACCGCAGATAAAGCCACACTTTACCGTGACCCAGTCTGCGGCATGACCGTGTCGCCCGATTCCGCCAAGGCCCAGACTCACGACCAGGGTCACGATGTCTATTTTTGCTGTGAAGGCTGCAAGAAAAAGTTCGAGGCTGACCCTGAAACCTACCGACAGGCTGAAGACCCCGTGTGTGGAATGACGGTTAAGCGGGATCGCGCAAAAGGCGTTTCCAACCATAATGGGCACAAATTTTTCTTTTGTTCCGAACGGTGCCAGCACCGGTTCGAGGAAACCCCTGAGCCATTTCTCGACCCGGACAGGGCCGAACCTGAACCGATGCCCGAGGGCACCCAGTACACCTGCCCGATGGACCCGGAAATCGTTCAAGAAGGCCCGGGCACATGCCCTAAATGCGGTATGGCTCTGGAGCCGATGACACCCTCATTCGAAGACACCGGCCCCAGCCCCGAACTGATCGACTTTACCCGGCGGTTCTGGCTGAGCGTGGTGGCCGCTGTGCCATTGTTGCTGATTACCATGGGCCCGATGATCGGACTGCCCTTTCGCAGCTGGATCGGAGAAGGCCCGGCTATCTGGCTGGAACTGGTTCTGGCCAGTCCTGTTGTGCTCTGGGCCGCCCAACCCTTTTTCGTGCGCGGCTGGAACTCCATCGTCAATCGCAGCCCCAATATGTGGACACTGATAAGCCTCGGGGTCGGTGCTGCCTTCGCCTACAGCCTGGTTGCCACGCTGATACCAGGTGCATTTCCAGATGCCTTCCGCATGGCGTCGGGCCACGTTCCGGTCTATTTCGAAGCCGCAACGGTGATTGTTGCATTGGTCTTTCTTGGCCAGGTACTGGAGCTTAAAGCGCGTGAGCGTACCGGTTCAGCGATACGTGCACTGCTTGATCTGGCACCAAAAACAGCGATACGTATCAACGACAACGGCGATGATGAAGAAATTCAGCTCGATCAGGTACAGAGCGGAGATCGGCTGCGGGTCAAACCCGGCAGCGGGGTCCCGGTTGACGGTGTTGTTGCAGAGGGGAAATCCTCCGTAGATGAATCGCTGATCAGTGGCGAACCGGTACCGGTTGAAAAAACCAAAGGCGATCAACTCACCGGCGGCACGCTGAACAAACAAGGCTCCCTAGTCATGACCGCTGAACGCGTCGGTGATGAAACGGTGTTATCACAGATTGTCGCCATGGTCGCCAAGGCGCAACGCTCGCGCGCGCCGATTCAGGGCCTGGCCGACCGTGTGGCGGGGTATTTTGTGCCAACGGTCGTACTGGCCGCCATCCTTGCGTTCGTAGTCTGGTCACTGGTCGGGCCTGACCCGGCCATGGTTTATGCTATCGTTGCCGCCGTGTCGGTGCTGATCATTGCCTGCCCCTGTGCACTTGGACTGGCAACACCCATGTCAATCATGACCGCTACCGGTCATGGTGCCCAGTCTGGCGTGTTGATCAAGGACGCTGAGGCACTGGAACGCTTCGCCAAGGTCGATACATTAATCGTCGACAAGACCGGAACCCTGACCGAAGGCCGACCGGTCGTCACCGATGTTGTCGCCCTTAATGATCAGGATGAGACCACCTTGCTGGGCTGGATTGGCAGCCTGGAGCGCAGTTCTGAGCACCCCTTGGCAGACGCCATTGTGACTGAAGCCAAGGCGCGCGAAGCTCGTCTGCAGGAACCGGAACAGTTCGATTCGATCACCGGTCAGGGCATTGTCGGGCGGGTCGAAGGGCATGATCTGTTAATGGGCAATGCGGCCCTGTTCGACGGCAAAGGCATATCGTTGTCCGACGTTGAAGAGCAGGCAGAGAGGATGCGCAAAGCCGCCAAAACCGTCATGTACCTGGGTGTTGATGGCAAACTGGCCGGTCTTATAGCGGTGCAGGACCCGATCAAAAAAACAACTGCCAACGCCATCAGGGCACTGCAAGCTCAGGGTTTACGAGTGGTTATGGCGACCGGTGATAACAAGACAACCGCCGAGGCCGTTGCGCGCGAACTGAACATTGATGAGGTACGTGCCGGGGTTTCGCCGGAAGGTAAACAGCAACTGGTCGAAGAGCTGCGCACGCAGGGCGCGTCGGTGGCGATGGCTGGTGATGGCGTCAACGATGCCCCTGCCCTGGCCGCTGCTGATGTCGGGATTGCCATGGGTACCGGTGCAGATGTCGCGATGGAAAGCGCTGGCATTACGCTGGTCAAGGGCGACCTGAGCGGCATCGTCCGGGCGCGCACTCTGGCCGTAGGCACGCTGCGAAACATCAAACAAAACCTGTTCTTTGCCTTTGTGTATAACACTCTGGGCGTTCCTGTCGCCGCTGGTGTCTTTTACCCGCTGTTTGGTGCCTTGCTGTCGCCCATGCTGGCCGCTGCGGCCATGAGTCTGTCGTCGGTGTCAGTGATTGGGAATGCGCTACGGTTGCGGACGCTGAAACTGGACGAATCACTCGATAAAGACTGACCACTGACTAGATGCCTCTTGTGGTAGGACAGCTCAATAACGACCCTGTTCTGGACACCATTTCAGAGAACAAAGGCGAATCACCCACCCAGGTTGCTCTGGCCTGGGTCAAAGAACGCGGCGTCAAAATAAATGTGGAGATTGGTCGCAGAGACAGGATTCGAACGGGCAGGCCATCCTGCTGCGACCCACGGGTCGCCATCCTCGTGTTAACCAGGCTGAATAAACCTGATTGAGAGATTGGTCGCAGAGACAGGATTC
>Ga0307957_1000156_pt1 | contig 40309 bp, 38 predicted proteins | sample OrgLakmetagen490_FD_201830 | JGI IMG/M metagenome (GOLD analysis project Ga0307957, IMG submission 201830) | Saline water microbial communities from Organic Lake, Antarctica - #490 | ecosystem: Environmental > Aquatic > Non-marine Saline and Alkaline > Saline | place: Antarctica: Organic Lake... | reverse complement strand
ACCGACATCCGGTGCAAATTAATAGCGTATACGGGGAACTTGTTGAAGTGGTTTGAAGGATATTTTTGCTGCAATTATCCAGTTTTGTTTAACAAACCAGTAGGTAGCCTGAGGACGTATAAAGTTTGCAATCCGATCTGTCGAGTGCAGATCTACTATTTGAAAATCGCTGAAAAACAACGAACCAGCATTATGACAACATACGACAGGAGCTCCACTATGACTTTGATCAAACGCGCCTCACTGACCCTTGCTTCACTGGCATTTGCCGCAACTGCATTCGCAGGAGCGCACATGGCCACTAAAGACATTGTTGAAACCGCTGTTGAATCGGACGACTTCAACACACTGGTAGCCGCTGTACAGGCTGCTGGTCTGGTTGAAACCCTGCAAGGCGATGGTCCTTTCACTGTTTTTGCCCCAAACGATGCGGCCTTCGCCAAGATCCCCAGCGCTACGCTGAATAGCCTGCTGGAAGATCCGGATGCTCTGGGCGCCATTCTCGGCATGCATGTGGTATCAGGTAAGGTCATGGCGGCTGATGTCGTCGGCATGAGCAGCGCCCAGACCATTACCGGAGAAACGCTGACCATCGAAGTGATGGGCGGCAGTGTCATGGTCAACGGTTCTAAAGTAATCGCTACTGACATAGAAACGTCAAATGGCGTCATTCACGTGATCGACACGGTCATCACTGAATAAAAGAACACTTCTCAACACTCTCATTAGCGTGATGTTTTAACGGGCTTCGGCCCGTTTTTTTTGCTTGCAACATTAACAGGTTGTTGAAAAAAGCTCTGCCTTTTCTAAACCACAAAGCAAACCATGCGATTTTTACTTTCTTGGAAAATCAGTGACTTAGGCGTCATTGATTTTGCCGGTATATCCCTATTCCAGTAGCAGACCGTCGAAATCCTCAGAATTTCAACAGCCTGTTAATATTCGCGACTCAATGCCACCTGATAATGGGGTGCCTGCCCCGCGTTAACCCGTTGCAGGTTGTCAATGGCCAACCGTATTACATCGGACGGATCGCTAATAGAGGCAATATGGGGCGTTATCCAGATGTTCGGATGAGTCCACAGAGGGCTGTCGGATGCAAGTGGTTCCGGGTCGAACACATCCAGAATAGCACCGCTGATCAAACCGATTTCCAGCGCCGGAATCAGGTCATCCTCCTCAAGCGATGCCCCTCGCCCAACGTTCATTACGACAGGCTTACGTTGACAACGCGCCCAAAGCTGACCGCTCAGCAAGCCTCGCGTAGCTGACGTCAATGGCAGCAGATTGATCAGGTAGTCCGCTTTGGCCAGACCAGCATTAAGACCTTGCTTACCAGTCAATGACTCAACCGATTCGAGGGACTTGGGGGATTGGCTCCAGCCGCTTACCCGATACCCTTGCCCGACCAACGCCTCGGCAACCGCCTGCCCCAGCTCGCCTAAGCCAAGCACCAGCACCTGCTCACCCCAGCGGCCATCATGCCAGTCCCAGCGTCGCCCGGCCTGCGCCCTGACTAAACGCGGCATATCCAACTGCCAGTTGCTCAACTGAGCACAAACATAGCGTACCATTCGGTCTTTGAGCGACTGCCCCATGAAACGTGCAACGGTCCAGTCGGCTGGAAATCCAGCATCGAGCAGATGATCGATCCCGGCGCCCCAGCTCTGCACTAACCGAACTCCACTATAGGCCGACCAGTCCCGCGATTGCGGCTTCCAGGCGAGGATCATATCGATACAGGCCGGGTCGTAGTCGTCACCGGGCAGCCACACCGGATCGGTGACACCCAGGCGTTTGAAGCCGGTCTTGATTTCGTCCAGTCGGCTTTCACTGCCGCTCATGTCTACCAGAATAGCCATTCAGTATCTCTGCTTTTAGCGTTAATAGTTCACCCTATCATAGAGTTTTAATTTGGGTCAGGGCTCGCCGGATCTTACCGGGACGACTCTTGCTTTACTTTTCATTATCGGACAATAAAGACCATAGTCGAATCCACACACCCAGATAAGATATCAAGCATGTGATGCTATTGCCCCCTCATGTAAATGACAGTAGCCTGGACCTGATAGACTGGTCTTTGTTCAGCTTTCGGCTTGCCACACCGATTAAAAGCCTTTGCCGAGCACTCTAACTCCCGACATTCAGCACACACAGGAGCAACGCGACAGCGATGACGACCGTCTCCATTCAGTGGCAACAAAGCCCAAATGGCCAGATTCAGGGTGACACCGAACTCACTTTATTTCAAAACCTCGACAACCAGGGTATACGGTTACGAAAAGCCTGTGAAAACGGTGCCTGTGGCATCTGCCGTTGTAGACTGACTTCCGGCGCGGTTGACTACCGGGGTCGCACGCCCTATGGATTAAACCCCGGTCTGCAAGCTGACGGCTGGGTCCTGCCCTGCACCGCTTACCCTAAAACCAACGTAAAACTGGCTGATTTGCGCATCGAACAGAACGGCTCTCATAAGTGACTCCTGGTTGCCGCCGGTCAATCGCACAACGAGTTACGTTTTCGGCCATTTCTAGCCCGCCCTGAGCTATACTAAGGTCTTGGACGTGAAGACCGACCAGTGACCCAAGTCCACTACCAGCAAGCTCGACTATCGCGCAACCATCGTTTTGACGGGCGGTTTTTTGTGGCCGTCAACACTACCTATGGAACCTGTTATGAAACCCTGCTATCAAAGCTTGCTGACGTCACCGATTGGCACCTTGCGCATCCTGGCCAGTGAAGAAGCCATCACCCGAATCGACTTCAACGACGATGCGGAACAGTCGCAGTTTGAAGAAAACGACCTGACCAAGCTTGCCAGTCAACAATTGCGTGACTACTTTGCCGGTGAGCGCCAGACGTTCGACTTACCCTTGGCCCCGACCGGCACCGAGTTTCAACAAACCTGCTGGCAGGCGCTGGCACAGATTCCCTATGGCGAGACCCGCAACTACGCCGAGCAAGCCAGCCTGATACAGCGTCCGAGTGCTGTGCGTGCCGTCGGTGCCGCCAATGGCGCTAATCCGATCTCCATTGTGGTGCCTTGCCACAGAGTCATCGGTAAGAACGGTAATCTGACCGGTTATGCTGGCGGACTGGACCGCAAAGCCTGGCTTCTGGCTCACGAACAAGTAAAGGGTACCCGGGAATAGCGATCTGAACGAACCCGGCCAGAGAGACAGTAACTCATCCAGGATATTCCCCTGGGCGCGGCGTACGTTTTTTTTCACAGCCTAATGCACCAGCCTGAACACCATGACCGCAACAGCGCTGTACCAATGAACCCAAACTGAACACAAGCGCACGCATTCGCCAAAAGATGACCTGTTGCACTCGCCCCGCCAACGCTTCTGCCTGATAATGCGTGCATAAACGGTCGCTCCCGATCACCGGTCATCTTTTTTAAGCAGAGCACCAGGAGACTATCACCATGCGCGCAATTGCACTCCTCCTGACCCTGGCGACAAGCACCTGGGTCTGGAGCGAACCCTTGGCGGAGATCATTAGCACCGGGGCAAACGCCCGCTCAACGACCCAGGCAAGCGCCTGTGCTCTGGCATTTGAACAGGCCGAAGCCGACGCCATTGATCAACTGACTGACGTCGACACTAGCCAGCCGGAACTGCTCAGCCGCATTGACGAGCGCTTGGGAGAAGCCGATGACGAGCTTTTCGACTGCCGGGTAGAAACACGCTGGTCGGTCCGCCAGACAGTGATACCTAGCGAGCCAACACCCGAGGTCGACACCCCTGATCTGCTTCGACTGGGTGCACTTGAGTCCATTGATGGCCGATATCAGGCCGAGTGTCGTGCTACCAATCGTGGCGAAGCCTGCCGGGCGAAGATCGAAGCTGAAGCAGGACAGGATTTACTGGCACGTCTATTCGACCGTGAAAATCTGACCGATGCAGATCTGGCGCTGGAGGCAGATGGCTTTGAAGGCAGTCAGTCATTCAACTACGACCGCTCTGACCTGACGCTGACCATGGACGGTACGTTCTACTTCATTCGTACGCTTCCCCGCGCTGACGCAATCGAAGCAGCCCAACCAAAGGCAGTGGGCACTCAGGGGGCATTGAAGCGGACATCAAAACCCGAACCCGACCCACAACCACTGGATAATCTGGATGTCACCCTGTTCTATGTCTGGGACGGTAATGACAGAGCCAGCTCAGATCACCTGGCGCTCAGTGCCCGACGTTGGGGAATCGGGCTCTGGGTCGACAACAGGATTGGCGTATCGGCCTTTCTCGGCGATGAACGGGCCGGAATAGCCGACAATAAAGGCAACGTCTATAACGACGGCGACCGCTACAGCATTCGAGGTGTCGGCGTCGGTTACCGGTGGTTCGACAATCGACCGATCACCCTGGAAAGCATGCTGCACTTCGTCGACGCCCAGCCCTATTCTGCACTCCTTGCTCCGGACTGCTCCGGCTGCACACCGAGCACCTATGAGGCAGACAACTATGTTCAGGCGACCTTGAACCTGAAAACCAACAACGAAGGGCTCAACCTGGGCTGGATGCTGACCTGGAAAGTACGGGAAAATATGACCCAATACGACAACCTGTCTGGCGGCTGGTATGTCGAGGTTCAATTTTAGGATGACGCCACCGGGAACCGGAACGGTAGCAGCTGACTATCCCAGGATCTCCGGATAGCCTCCCTGAATGCAGTTCAGCATTCCGATACAACTTTTATCACCGTACATTCCGGGTCACCAAAGGAATCGTATTCAACATAACAGCCCGAACCCGGACTAGACGTAGGAAGGGTGAATCCGACCCGTGTGTACCGGTTGTCGACACTGGATTGCAACGAGGTATTGCTGGCCGCCAGCGAGATGTAGTCCAGCATTGTAAGAGCATCAGCGATCTCAGCCCTACTTTCAGGGCAAAGATTCCGCCAGTCAACCTCTGAGCGGCCTACCTCGGTTTCGATTACATAGGCAGCTTGCTGACTACCGCCGGGATTGCTGGCAGCAGGTGACAGCCCCTGAACACGGGCTTTACTCCTGACAATAGCGATAGTGCTTTTCATGGTACCAGCCACTGAGTCGATAGTGGCCAGGCGGGCACTGGTAGAGAGCGAGGCAAAACGGGGGAGCGCAACAGCCGCAAGTATGCCAAGAATCACAATCACGATAACAAGTTCAATAAGTGTGAAACCCTTTGAGCCGTATGTGTGCTCATGTCTTGAAACCATGTAGAACTCACTTGAGACTCTAATAATAGATACAATATTTCACAAAGACACAGAAGAGACTAATTTGCCGCCAGCCAGACAAGGCTTCCCCGGCCAACGCCCTGACACCCTGACACCCAAACTACCGCACGCTTTCATTCTATTAAAAGCCAAGGTGCTTTACTCGCGTGCCGCCAGTCGCTAGCCTTGCCCGCTCATTTTTGCTGTCAGCGAGTGATGAATGTCATCTGAAACCCGGGCGTTATGCTATGCACTCGCCGCTGTCTTGTTGTGGTCTACCGTCGCCACCGCCTTTAAAGTCGCTTTGGGATATGTAACTGTCAGCCAGCTGATGTTCGGAGCGTCGGTATTTTCTGTAATCGCACTGGCAGGTACCTTGTGGGTTCGGGGTGAACTCAGACTGGCGCTGCGGCGGTTCTGGTCGGATCGCAATGCTGCCTTTCGGCTCGGGCTGGTCAACCCGGTAGTGTATTACGCCGTTTTGTTTGAGGCTTATGACCGCTTGCCAGCGCAAGTCGCCCAGCCGCTGAATTATACCTGGGCCATTACACTGGGGTTGCTAGCCGTCCCTTTTCTCGGTCATAAACTGACCCGCTGGGACCTGAGCGGCATGCTGCTCGGCTATTCCGGTGTGGTGTTTATTTCGCTGGCGGGAAAGAACATTTCGGGAACACTCGACGGCTTCGGCTTGTTTCTAGCTCTGTTCTCGACCTTGTTGTGGGCCGGCTACTGGCTACTGAATGCGCGTGACGCCCGCCCGCCCATCGTTGCTCTGTTCCAGAACTTCAGCTACGCGCTACCTCTGTTACTGATCTGGATGCTGGCTACTGATGGCTGGCCCGCCCTGAACGGCTGGCAACCCTGGGCGGCTTTGGCCTACGTCGGCGTATTCGAAATGGGCATCACCTTCGTGTTCTGGCAACTGGCAATGGTCTATACCAGCAACGCCAGTCGCATCGGCACACTGATTTTCCTGTCGCCCTTCATCAGCCTGTTCCTGATCCATTTTGTGCTTGGCGAACCCCTACAACTGATGACTTTTGGCGGGCTCGGTCTGATCATCGCCGGACTCTGGCTGCAACAGCAAATGGCTCGGCGGGAGGCGTGAAATAACGTACTCAAAACCGGTGGTTTGAGTCAGACATTCGCGAACAAACTCGCCTGGTCAGTTGAACCTACAAGTGTGCCATGCTGAGTACCGGGTACGTCTACTGGAGGTCCGCCGTGAACCCATCCATGCTCTGTGAGCCAGCGGCTGACATTCTGCTAATGTCACCAGCCTGCTAGTCTTCCTCGACCGTCCTGAACAACTGAAACCCGCGTGCTTCATAGTTGGCACGTGCATTGGGGTGATCATCCGAGCAGGTGTGTAGCCAGACTCGTTTCGGCAACTCGCCCTGGTGATCGGTAAAGGCCCAGGCAAGATGCAAGGCGTCGGTCAGAAAACCGGATCCCAGACCCTGACCGATAAACGGACGCGCCAGGCCAAAGTTTTCAATCTCGATCTGGTGGCCTTCACCGTCTACAAGCGGTTGGCGCACCATTTCCACGTATCCAGCAGGACTCCCCTTGACGTAAAGCACCCAGGTACGAACCTCAGGCCGTTCAACCTGGGCCTGCCAACGCGCCAAAGACCAGGCATTCTTTTCTTTCCAGTCCCAGTCTTCTCCAACAAGCTGATATAAAAATCGGTTAAACGCTGCCTGGTGAATACGGGCTTCAACCAACACCGCATCCGGATGGCTCAGTGGCTTGCCGACCACCGATTCAGGCGACCGCATGTCCAGATGCCAGACAATCATCCGAACAACCTCCTTTTACTCACTACAATGCCGGTTTCGTCGGCATAGAGGTACATTCCCGGCTCAATGGTCTGTCCGGCAAAGGTAACGGGCACGTCGACATCACCCAGGCCTTTCTTTTCCGGCCTAACCGGAATACTGGCCAGCGCCCTCACTCCGATGGGCATACGCAGCAAATCGTGAATATCGCGAGCGCAGCCATTAATCACAACGCCTTGCCAGCCGTGATTGACAGCATTCAGTGCAATCTGATCGCCGATCAACGCCTTGTTCAATGATGCACCGCCATCGACAACCATAACTTTACCGTCGCCATCGGTACCAGCCAGCTCTTTTACCCGCGAATTGTCTTCATAACATTTGACTGTGACCACCTGACCAAAAAAGGCCGGTTTGCCTCCAAAGTTTTGAAACAAAGGTTCCAATACGCGCACATCATCGGGATGATCGTCACACAAATCAGGCGTGTTCCACATAAGCTATTGACTCGCTACATAGTGCAATGAATGATCGGGCCGTCGCAACCAGACGTGCACCCGGCAAATTTTGACACATGATATCAACCTAAACGGAATGATGAATGTCGATTTCAAAAACAGATAGCGCTTTCTTAAGCAGCCACCCGACCTACCTAACCTGCGATCCAGCCAAATGCTGAATACGCCAAGGCTCATTCTGGTCAGCCCCGACATCATCCGGGCCAAGGTGCTATTCGACTATCAGCATCAAAACGCCCGCCATTTTGCCCAAGCGGGCGGCGCTTTGCCAGACTCAGTCACCTTTTGCCGGCAGCGCCTGCGTACTGAAAACAAGCTGTGGCACAATGATCGGGCCTATCGGTTTTACGGGCTAATGGACGGCGAACTAATTCTTGACGTTGGCCTGAGCAATGTCATTCGCGGGGCTTTTCAGGCAGCGCACCTTGGCTACAAAATCGCAGAGCACCATGGCGGACAGGGGTTGATGACCGAAGCGGTCGACTCCGTCATCGAGCATGCCCTCGGTCGCCTGCGTTTGCACCGACTGATGGCCAATTACCAACCCTGGAATACGGCCAGCGGGCGAATTCTGAAGAAACTCGGTTTCGAGGAAGAAGGCTTTGCAAAAAACTATCTATACATAGACGGCCAATGGCGGGACCACATTCTGACTGCAAAAACCAATACTGGCTTCCGGTTCCAGCAATGAATTTCGGAGTTTAAGACCTGGTCCTGGCTTAAGTCAACGGGCTGCTACATTCTGACTGAGCCCGAAGTTATCCTACTCCTCTCAACTTTAGCTCTGGTCGCTTATACTGCAGAGGAAAATTGAAGATTGATGGCAGCTTCAGTGTGAGTACTACCCGGGGTTTTTGTCCGCCACGCTCATGTTTGCAAGTGAGGTAGATCGTGATCAATGGCTTTAGACTCCAGCGACACCAATGGGTGTCAGTTGTCGTATTTGTAGCCCTGGCGTTGGTGATTGAGGTAGTCGTCTGGCAGCTCGACAACGGCCTCAAGGTGGAAGCTGAAAATCGCCTTCTGGAGGAGGCTAGCGATGCGCGCGCCCTGTTGGAAGCTGAAATCAGCGAAGGCATTTATATTACCATTGGGCTTGAGAGCTTTATTCGCAGTCGTAATGGGGAGCTTCCCCTGAATGAGGTAAGGCTATGGATGGCCACTCTGTTTGAAAACACGCGCCACTTGAGCAATATCGGCATTGCACCGAATAATCGAATTTCCGCCGTTTTTCCGCTCGAGGGCAACGAAGCAGTGATTGGTCTGGATTACCGGGAGCTGCCGGAGCAGTTTCCGGCAATCGAAGAGATGATGAAAAATGGCCAGGCATCGCTAGTAGGTCCCATTAACCTGATTCAGGGCGATGTTGGTCTGATCTATCGGCGTCCGGTATTTGTTCAGGAGCAATACTGGGGACTGATCAGTACCGTCATGCAACTGGACTCCATCTGGGGCGTTCTGGAGCGCTCTACCTTGAAGAACTCCAGTTACTATCACCTCCGCGCAACTGAAGTCGCGGACAATACGCCCATGGTGGGCGCTTTGGCGCCGGCGCCTAGGGTAAGCAGGTCGCTGGTGATGGAGCTGCCAGGGGGGGAAACCGCTCGGAATTGACGGTCAGTGCGACCAGACCACTGTGGCCACTGTGGTCGGCGCGTCTGGCGCTCTGGACACTCGGACTGTTGCTGATGTTATACGGATGGCAGTGGTATCGGGCGCGGCAGGTGCAAGCGCTGGCAGACCGCGAAAAAATTGACTTTATCCATACCATCAGTCATGAATTGCGCACCCCTTTGACGTCGATTTCCGGTGCTCTGGCATTGATTGGGCGTGAGCCACAGACGTCATTGACCAGCGAGCGGCTGCTGGCTCTGGCAAGCGGCAATGCCAGGCGTCTTGAGCAGCTGGTCAGCGAAGTACTGCATATCGCCTGTCTTGACGCTTCGCGAATGTCATTCAAGCTCGATTATCTGGCTATTGGACCGATACTGGAGCAGGCACTGGACAACAATGCACCCTTTGGCCGGACACATGGGGTCGACCTGCGGCTGCAAATCGAACCCTCCATGCAACAGGCATGTGTTTATGCGGGCGAACAACGCCTGCTCCAAATTCCGGACAATTTACTGTCGAATGCCATCAAGTTTTCGGATCATGGTCAACACATTGATCTTGGCCTGAAATCATCGCCCGGACGCGTCGAGATTACTATTCAGGATTATGGTATCGGCATTTCCGACAGCTTTCAGGCGCGATTGTTCGAACGTTTTGCACGAGCAGACCACAGTGACAAACGGCGCAACTAAAGCGGCACCGGGCTGGGGCTGAACATTGCGCGCGATCTGGCCGGGCATATGGGAGGCGACATCAGCGTCAGCTCGAAAGAGGGAGAAGACAGTTGCTTCACGCTTGAACTGCCTACGATTACCTCCCGCTAGCTCTGACCAACCAACACTGTAATGTTCACCCGGAAAACCTGTTCCGATCCGCTTATACGGGATCGTTTTTTGAACGGAAAGCCTGGATACGAACTCTGATCGCATCGAGCAACTCATCGGACGAGACCCTGGATTTGAGCAGCACGACCTCAACTTTTCCGGCCTCCAGGGGGTCATATCAGCACCAGAAAGAATCACGATCCGGGCGTCAGGTAGACGGGTCCGAATATCCGACAGCAATTCCCAGCCCGAGCCATCAGGCAAGCCAATGTCTAGTATCACAACATCGAAGTGTTTCTGGTGCAGTCGGTCGCGAGCATGACTGCAATCGAGCCGAAAATGAAATCCACGCCGAAAAAAACAGAGGCAAATGAAGCACATTGCCGGCCAACGCCAGCATGGCCAGACCCAATGTAGCCAACACCCTCACGCGACTGTTCATTGCCCTGCAACCGGCAATTGAATGTAAAACTCACCACCACCCTGCGGGGCATCCTGATAATCCACCTCGCCACCGAGCTGTTGACTGATCTCACGGGTTATCGCCAACCCAAGACCCGTACCGGGCAATTTTCGGGTGTCGCTGCCGTCAGCCTGGGAAAATCGCTTGAACAGCTGACTGCGAAAGGCCGGGTCAACTCCGGGACCATGATCGCGCACGCGGATCGTTACCAGGTTCCCGTCCAGCTCAGTCGAGATCTCAACGGCGTCACCCACAGGTGAAAACTTGATGGCATTTGAAATCAAGTTAGTAAGCGCCTGAATCAGGCGAGAACCATCGACATGCAGCTGCACAGCCGGCTCGTTAACCGCGGTTTGAAGACGTACTTTGTGCTGTGTTGCATATCCGGCCAGGGATTCAACAGCCTCTTCGATCAGAGGACCTAAAGCCTGATCAACCATCTTCATCGGCATTTTGCCCGCCACCAGTTTTTCCATATCGAGCAGATCGCTGATCAGCACTGCCAGGTGCTTTGCGTTACGCTGCGCTGTTTCAACCAAAGCATTGGCCTTCTCCGGCAGAGCTCCTACGGCACCACCGGCCAATAAGCCAAGTGAGCCATTGATGGAGGTCAGCGGCGTACGCAACTCGTGGCTGACAGTGGCGATAAACTGGTCTTTCATCAGGTCCAGCTGACGGCGTTCAGTGATGTCTTCAATAAGCGACCAGATCACCGAGCACCCATTCGAATCCTGGCTCAACATTCCCTGAAGTCGCACCGGATAGCGGCTGCCATCCTTTCGAATATTCTCTTTCTCGTAAGGCCCATAGCGGCCAATTGATTCAAGGCTGGACAGTGCCTTCTCTTCCTCTGCCTGATATTCTTTAGGCGTCAGAGTCCAATAACTAAGCTGAACAAATTCTTCGCGGGTGTAGCCGCTCGGTTGAAGCAGTGCATCATTCAAATCGATAAACTGCCCGGTTTTAAAGTCATTCAGTGCGATACCGATAGGTGAAAATTCGAACAGGCTGCGCAGGCGGCTTTCGTTTCGCTCCAGAGCCTGCCGCCCCTCCTCCTGGTCATGAATGTCATTCAGGTAGCCGTGCCAGAGTATGCTGCCATCGGACAGTGGCTCAGGCCGGGCCTGACCGGCAACCCATCGATAGGTACCATGCTCGTTACGCACACGGTACTTGGTATACCAGGTTTCGAGCGTGGTTGCCGAATGGGCAATTGAGGCAGTTAACTCATCGAGATCGTCCGGATGAATGCGCTCAGAGGCTAGACTTGCATCCCGGGCGGCCTGTGCCGGTGTCAGGCCATAGAGTACTTCGATCTGGGGGGAACTGAAGGGAAACGTCGAATGGCCGTCCGGGAACCGTCGGAACTGGTAAGTCACCCCGGGCAATTGAGCCATCAGCTTATTCAGGCGCTCACTGCTCAGAGAGTTCTCCAGGATGTCTGACAGCCAGTGGGCAAGCAGGCGCACGAACAATGTGTCACTTTCATCAAAATCAACGGCCCGAGCATCAGCGGCAGAAAAATTCAGCGTACCAAAAGCCTGCCCTTCCACTTCGATGATGATCCCGGCGTAAGACCCTAGTGGTAGAGCCTGATAACAGGGATGAGTCTGGAATTCGCTGTTCTTTGCATCAGCGACAAACAGTTCGGTACTTTTGCCTGAGAACAGTAGCTGGCACCAGGTTTGTCCAAGGGAGAAACATTGCCCCGGATAAACATCTGCTTCAGGCGTTCCATCAACCCAGCGCGCAGTATAGGTACTGCTTTCAATGTGGCTGAGAATCGCCATATCCGTCCCAAGATAATGCCTCGCTTTTTCCAAAGCATATTGAATCTTGGCATCCAGCGTATTGTTGGGGTTGAACGCGATGTCGTTGAGCAACACCAGTGCCTCATGGTGTTTGCTTAATTGTGCCCGGGCTTCGTGCTCCCGGGTAATGTCAACAATGAAGCCTTCCAGCAGCCTGGGGTACTGTTCATTACCGGTTACCCATTTGCCCCTTTCTTCAACCCATCGCCAGCTTCCGTCACGATGGCGGATGCGATATTCATAATGCCATCCCTTGTCTGAGACCATAGCGTTTGCGATTGCTTCGTTAAGCCCTGGCGCATCATCGGGATGTCTCAGTTGGGCATAGTTAACAGTTTTATTGCCAATCAGTTCCTCTGCCGCATAGCCGCTAACGTGACCAACCTGACCGCTTATATAAAGCATGGTCCTGTTTTCATCCGGCAGGCTACGATATGAAACGCCCGGCATGTTGCTCACCAGGGAGGCAAACTCATCCCGGCTGGCTTTAAGCGCCAGCTGCGCCTCGACCTCCCGGGTTATGTCGGCATGGGTGCCGTACATCAATAGCGGCTCCCCTTCTGGCGTCCACTCAAAGACCTGACCCCGGTCGTGCACCCACACCCAATGCCCCTGCTTGTGACGCATACGGGTTTTGTAGTCGTAATTTTTTGCCACACCGGAAAAATGGGCCGTCAGCAACGCTTCGGATTCAGCCACATCATCCGGGTGGGCCAGACCCATCCAGGTATCGATAGAGACAGGCGACAGCTCTTCAAGGGTATAGCCAGCAATCTCGGCCCAGCGCTCATTAAATACTATCTCTCCGGTCTGCACATTCCACTGCCAGATACCAACACCGGTTCCCTCGATCACCAGTCGGGCGCGCCATTCACTGTCCCCCAGCGCCGATTCGAGCCCCAAGCGGGATTTATGGTTGACGGTATCGGTTTGTATCAGTTCTTCTACCGTCGCGGCCAGGTCACGCAGCATTTCGATCTGCTCACCATTAAACGTTCTCGGTTGAGTATCGATCAGACACAGTGTGCCTATCCGGTGACCGCTGACTGTATGCAGGGGCGCGCCAGCGTAGAAACGAACCTTCGGCGCACCGGTAACCAGGGGGTTATCGGCAAAGTGTATGTCCTTGAGCGCATTTTCCACGATCAGGGGGGTACTACTGAGAATGGCATGGCCACAAAATGAAATATCGCGCGGCGTTTCCCGGGCATCCAGCCCCTGTGAGGACTTAAACCACTGCCGATCATGGTCGATCAGTGATACCAGGGCAACGGGAACTGAAAAGGCCTGACGAGCCAGCCGGGTGATGCGATCAAAGCGCTCTTCGGCGCTGCCATTGAGCAGGCCAGTTTCCTCCAGCGCACGCTGGCGTTCGACCTCATCGTCCGGGATATGCGGTGTTTTCATGATGCGCCCTTAGCCGTTTTGTGCCCCGCAGGGCCGTATCAGTCTGTCGCCAGACAAACGCGATTTCGACCGCCGCGCTTGGCCGTATAGAGGGCCTGATCAGCTCGATTGATCAAGGCCTCGGGCGAATCGCTGGGAAACTGCTGATTGTCCACCGCTCCGGCAGACAGAGTACACGAAAAAAACTGGCCACCGCCCATAAACTGAACCGCGGCAAAGGCCTCGCGCAGGCCGTTGACCAGGCGTTCGGCCGTCTGAGCTGCACAATCAGGCAACACCAGGGCAAATTCTTCACCACCATAGCGACCCAATTTATCAGTATCTCTAAAGTGCTGACGCAACAGGGTTCCCACGGCCGCTATCACCAGGTCACCCACCGCGTGCCCATAGGTGTCATTGACTGCCTTGAAATGATCAATATCGAGCATTACCACACTGAAATTTCTCGGGTGTCGGCGCACATACTCCCATTCGGCTTGCAGAGCCTCTTTGATGCATGCATGTGTAATCAGGCCGGTTAAGCCGTCCCGGGTCATGGCTTGTTCAAAATCGCGCAGACGCCCCACACGATTCCGGCACAGACTCACCAGCAGCTCGGGATCCACCGGTTTCTCGAGAAAGGCATCACCACCCATGATAAGCGCCTCGGTTCGAAGCTTGGGGCTGGACTCAGCGGACAGATAGACAATGGGCAGTCGTGCCCAACGCTCGATCTGGGTCAGCAGGGCCACCATTTCTGCGCCACTAGCCTCTGGCAACCAAAGATCCATCAATACCAGCTCCGGCCTGAAGTCACTGACGGTCTGGATCAGGTCCCGTGGGTTGTCGAGCCACTTAACAAGCATGCCTGCCTGCTCCAGCACCACCTGACAGTAGCCTGCCAGCTCTGCGTCGTCTTCGACAATCAGCACCCGCTCTGGCGTTGAATCTGTCGTTTTGAGTATTCGTGCCACATGCGCGGCCAACTGGGGTACATCAAGCGGTTTGGGGAAATAACCGCGACCACCGCTGCGTAAAGCATGGAGCCGGGCAGTAAAGCTTTCCTCAGCGCCGGTAAAAATAATCGGACAGGTAAAACCCGCCAGGCGATTTCGCCAAAAAGTCTCGGGATCGACCGCCAGTTCAGGTGACTCACTCGCCCGGTGGTCGATGAGCAGCAGGTCCGGCCGACTCATATAGCAATGCTCAAGATCCTGAGCATCTCTCAGGTGCAACACATTGAAACCGAAGCTCCGTAACTGCTGACTCATATAATCCGCGAGCATGGGGTCACGCTCAAGTAGCCAGATGTGGGGATGGGCCTCATTGTGTTCTGTAGAGATCGTCTCCACACCCACAGCAGCATTGCGACTTTCATCGGCCCGCAAAGCGGTTTGGAGTTGTTCGAACCAGTCAGACAGCAACAGCGCCTCGCCAGGCAATACCTCTTGACGTAGCTGCTTTGCCACCTGGTGTTCCAGCATCTGAGCCTGACTTCCAAGCTGTGCAAACCCGAACGTTCCGGCAGAGCCGGCTAGTTTGTGCAAGGCCCTGTGCAGCGTTTCCATGGAACTGATGTTTGACGGGCCGGCGATCAATACATCAACGTATCCCTTTATTTGCTCAAGATCGCCGACCAGGCGCTGCCGGTAGGCCACCCTCAGCACTTCTAATCGGGATTCGATTGATGGTTTGGGTTTAGGTGATGAATCAGTCATTGAAACGAAGCCAGATTGCCCGCAGATCGTCTGCAAGCGTCATAGCATCAAAAGGTTTGGAAATCACATCCGAAACGCCCAACTCCCGATAACGCACGAGTTCCTCCGGATGCACTTTGGCGGTCATAAACGCCACCGCCGTCTCCCCGGAAACCGAGCCCTGGAAGTGCAATGCTTTCAGTGTCTCAGGACCATCCATATCCGGCATCATTACATCCAGTAAAATCAGTTGTGGGCCAAAGTCATCTACCTCTTTCAGCGCCAGCTCACCGGACTCACAAACCTTCACATTCAAACCGCCCACATCCCGCAATGCCAAAGTGGCGATTTCTCGAATATCAGGGTCATCCTCAACGTATAAAATTTTTTCCAGCGTATTCATAACCCAGCCTGAAGCTCTCCCAATTTTGCTGTTATAAATCATAGGTACTCAGATATCTACATCTTTTGGCTCGCCGCCTCTTGCCTGAATTCAGCAGAACAGGGGTTTGACTTCCTGGTTATCAGGCACCGCGCGCGCCATCACAATTTACCGCTCACCTTAATGCCCGGATTCAGCGAACCACTACAGCTGGCGATGGTAGCCTGGTGATGATGCATGATGAAACCCTGGAACGCCTCACAGGCATGCCCGAACACATCAGTGACATGGACCGGGAGTCTCTGTTGCAGGTCGATGCTGGCACCTGGTTCTCGCCGGTGTTTGCCGGAGAACCGCTGCTGTTTCTTGACCAGGCGCTGGACCTGATCAGAACTCTGGGGCTAGGCCTTAACCTGGAACTTAAAGCAAACCCTGCCTTGCCGGCCCGGAACCTGGTCGATGCCGTGCTGGCCACAAACGGCCTGAACGCTCTGCATCAACAGTCACGGATGCTGATTTCAAGCTTCGATCACAGTGCACTGGCGCGCATTTCAATCAGCAAGCCGGACTGGCCACTGGGAGCCCTTTATCATGGCATCACCACCTACTGGCGAGACAGCCTGGTCGGTTTTTCGCCATACAGCATCCACACCGATTACGATTCTCTGACCGCTGAACTGGCAACGGACATCCTCAGTGAATACCCATTGTATTGCTATACGGTAAACGACCCGATCACGTTCGAGCGACTGCTGGACAAGGGCGTCAACGGCGTCTTCTCTGACCGCGCCCACGCGCAGGGTCTGCGTGCTCTGGTGCCTCAGACCTAAGGAAAGTTTCTGGCAAGGGCTACGGCCATTGCCAAGAAGTGCGTCGGAGTGCCGCCCACTTGGCCAGAACGTTTTGGCTTCCGCAGAGCCTCGCGTGAATTGTTCAGAGCCTCCCTGACTAAACCTTGAACCGTTCAGCCTGCTGACGAAGTCGTTCCGCATCGGTAGCCATATCGTGCACGCCAGCGACAGTCTGTTGCGCTTGCTCAGCAACCCGGGCGATCAAAGTCGCAATACTGGTGACACTGCTGTCTATGAATTCTGTCGCTTCAGCCTGTTCCTGGGGTTGGTTAGGGCAAACACTGACATTATCAGACTCCTGCGGGACGCTAGAGACCGAGCGTCAGAATTAGCAAGCCGCCATTGTAACTTTAAAAACATGCGCAACGTTTTCATCATTGCGGCCTGAAACACCATGATGCCTTGGTGTGTTCGCAGCGGCCAAGTATGATGACGCTTCAGATTTGGCTGACGAGATTGAGTCTGCACCCTCCAGTGTCAGCCACCAATACCGGTAAAATCAGGACAGGACACCTATTTAACATGCTTACCTTGATCCGCAGCGCCCATTTACTGGCACCCGAAGACCTGGGTGTTCAAGATGTACTAATCGCTGCCGGGTCCATCATCGCCATCGGCACTGACTTGAATCTGTCTGGCTCCATCGATATAAGCGTTATCGACGGCCGGGGCCAATACCTGACGCCCGGACTGGTCGACACACTGACCCACATCACAGGAGGCGGTGGTGAAGGCGGTTTTCACACCCGCACGCCGGCCATGGAATTCACCGACGCCATTGTCGGCGGTGTGACCACCGTAACCGGAGTACTGGGCACCGATGCTATCTCCCGCACCCTGCCCGACCTGCTGGCTAAAGCCGCCGGCCTTGAGGCCGAAGGGCTCAGCGTTGTTTGCCATACGGGCTCCTATCAGGTACCGGTTCGCACCCTGACCGGTAGCGTTCAACAGGACATCATGCTGATTGAGCGTTTTGTTGGCGTCGGTGAAGTCGCCATTGCTGATCATCGTGGCAGTCAGCCCAGCTGGCAGGAGCTGGCGCGCATCGGTGCCGAAGCCCGAGTCGGCGGTCTGCTCAGCGGCAAAGCGGGCATCGTCAGCATTCATGTCGGTGACAGCAGTGAACGCCTGTCATTACTGTTTGATGTCGCCAATCAGTCCAACATACCGCTCAGCCAGTACTATCCGACGCACATGAATCGCTCACCTGAATTGCTGCAAGATGGCCTGCGTTTCATCAAAGCCGGCGGCAGCATCGACTTTACGGCCAGCCATACTCCGGAAATTCTAGACGCTGGCGAGATCAAATGCGCCCAGGCATTGAAGTATGCACTGGACCGGGGCGCGGACGAGAACAGGTTGACGTTCAGCACTGACGGCCACGCCAGCCTGCCTCATTTCAACAAGGAGGGTATACTCCAGAGCCTGAAAGTCGGGGCCATGGACGCTATGCTGAACGAGTTTCGCGATGCCGTTCAGGAAGAAGGTATCGACTACAGCATTGCGCTCAAAGCGGTTACTGCCAACCCTGCCAGGGTGCTGAAATTGAACAGAAAAGGCCGTATCTCACAGGGTAACGACGCCGACTTGCTGCTTCTGGACAAGGACAGCCTGGCGCTAAGACGCGTCATGGCAAAAGGCGACTGGTGCCTGATTGACGGTGAACACGTCAAAAAAGGCATCTTTGATCGATAAGCAAGGTTTCTGTGCGGACATTCAGGCTATACCCAGTGCCAGCCCCGAGGAGAGTTACAGGTGACACAACGTATCGGTTTCATATTATTACCCGGATACTCCTCCATGGCCTACGTATCCGCCATGGAACCGTTGCTGGTCTGTAACGAACTGACTGGCGAAGATGCCTTCAGTACCTTTACCGTTGCCTTGTCAGATAATAAAACCTTTTCCAGCCTCGGCAACCGAATGGTCACTGATTACAACCTGGACGATGTGCCCTATGCCGACGTCTGGATCGTCGCTGGCACATCACCGGCACGACACCCGGCAACTCCGGGGCTTGATGAATTTCTGCTGGCCCGCCGCACGCGCTGCGCTCTGGGAGGGCTCGCGTCGGGTACCTATGAGCTGGCGCGCCTGGGCCTGGTCAATGGATACCGGGCGGTGATCCACTGGCTCAGCTATGACGACCTGCTCAAAGAACACAAATCCATTCTGCTGGCCTCCGAACAATTTTGCATCGACCGGGACCGCCTTACCTGCCGGGGGGGCAGTTCAAGCCTCGACATGATGCTGATGTGGATCGCCCGCAACATCAGCGCTGAAACCGCCGAGGCTGTGTCGCGTCATTTTGTTAACGAACGCATTGGCATCCCCTCCGATACCATGCCGCAGCAACTCAGCGAGCGAACCCGAGCAGAACAGCCCAAACTTTCCGAAGCGCTGGAGCTGATGGAGACCAACATCGAAGAACCACTCACCACTGACGACATCGCCTTTCATGTTAAAATCAGTCGGCGTCAGCTGGAAAGACTGTTCAAAAAACACCTTAACGCGGTACCCAGCCGCTACTATCTGCAGATACGACTGGAAAAAGCGCGCAACAAACTGCTCGCCTGCTCGGAAAGCATCGCTGAAATTGGCCTGAGTTGCGGCTTTTCCTCCGGCGCGCATTTCTCCACCGCTTATCGCAACCAATACGGCCTGACACCATCCGAAGACCGAAGCCTGCACCAGAAGATGTCACTCGATAAGTAACCAGGCAGGCTTGCAGTGAGTAACCGGTTCAGACGATATAACCCCGTGTCGCACCGCCGTAACCTTTTGGCGCTGTCTTTCTCTATGATAGATGTCATAGCGTTTCCACTGACCCACAGAGGTCAACCCGGGAAACTGACCCGATAACCGGTTGCATCGCCCTACTGTAAAAAGGCGGCAACCCACACCAAGGGAAGTCGATATGAGCAAGATTACCAGAGCACAGTTTGATGACGTCATGGTCCCCAACTACGCACCGGGCAAAATCATCCCGGTCAAGGGCAAAGGGTCCCGTGTCTGGGATCAGGATGGCCGCGAATTCATCGACTTCGCCGGTGGCATTGCCGTCAACGCCCTGGGTCACGCCCACCCTGCTCTGGTTGAAGCGCTCACCACTCAGGGACAAAACCTCTGGCACCTTGCCAATGTTATGACCAACGAACCTGCCATTGCTCTGGCCAAGCGTCTGACAGACCTGACCTTTGCTGACAAGGTGTTCTTCTGCAACAGCGGTGCAGAAGCGAACGAAGCTGCTCTGAAGCTGGCCCGTCGACACGCTTACCTGCATTACGGTCCGGACAAAAACGAACTCATTTCTACCCTGGGATCCTTTCATGGCCGGACACTGTTCACGGTTTCGGTGGGTGGTCAGCCAAAATACAAGGAAGGCTTCGAGCCAACGCCTGGCGGCATCAGTCACGTGCCCTACAACGATTTGGCTGCCATGGCGGCCCAGATTTCTGACAAGACTGCAGCCATTATTGTCGAGCCGATTCAGGGTGAGGGTGGTGTTACACCAGGCAAAAAAGAATACCTCAAAGGCCTGCGTGCCCTATGTGACAAACACAATGCGCTGCTGATTTTCGATGAAGTACAAAGCGGCGTCGGCCGTACCGGTGCACTCTACGCCTACCAGAAATACGGCGTCACCCCGGACATCCTGTCAACGGCCAAAGCACTGGGCGGCGGCTTTCCTATCGGTGCCATGCTGACCACGGACGCCTTTGCTGCGAGTCTCGGTATCGGCACGCACGGCTCTACCTATGGTGGCAACCCGCTGGGTTGCGCGGTGTCACTGGCAGTTATTAACGAAATCACCAAACCGGGTGTGCTCGATGCAGTTGAGACCAAATCACAACGTTTCCGTCATGGCCTGAAAACGATCGACGATCAGTACGGCATTTTCAAGGAAGTGCGTGGCATGGGCTTATTGCTCGGTGCCGAACTGAACGAGGACTGGGCAGGTCGAGCCAAGGACTTCCTCGGTGCAGCGCTGGATGAAGGCCTGATGATGTTGATCGCGGGTCCCAATGTGCTGCGTTTTGCGCCGTCGCTGATCATTCCCGATGCTGATATCGATGAAGGCCTGGAGCGCTTCGAAAGAGCGGTTGCCAAGCTGGCCAGTTAAGCCATTTTTCAGGCCGGCAGCCTCGACCTCAAGCCGGGGATCCTACCGGCCACATTGAATGACCGGGGCCGTCCAACGGCCTCTAGTGAGAGGACTCATCATGCTCGTTGTTCGCCCGAGTAACTTTGTGGACCTGACCAGCATCGAACGGTTGCTGAACGCCACCGATGCCCGCGTGACAACCCTGCCGAAAGACAGGGATAAGCTGTCAGAAAAAATCGGTCAGTCTGACGATGCCTTTGAATCGGGCATCGACCAGGACGGACCGGCGTCCTTTCTGTTCGTACTGGAAGATACAGACAACCTGACGCTGATGGGCACAGCCGGAATCGATACCGAAGCCGGTGGAGGCTATCCGTTTTTCAACTACCGGATGGACGCTGTAGTGCACGCTTCGCATCACCTCGACATCAGCTCCAAAGTTCCGGTGTTGTTTTTGTCGCACGAACTGACTGGCAAAACATTATTGCGCTCTTTCTCCATCGATCCTGAACAAAAAGAAACCGACGCATTCGAATTGCTGTCGCGGGCTCGCCTGTTGTTTATGGCGTGTTTGCCGGAACGGTTTCATCGTGAAGTCATTGTCGAAGTTCAGGGCATTTTTAACGACAAAGGGGAGTGCCCATTCTGGGATGCTGTTGGCCGACACTTTTTCGGCATTGATTTCAATACGGCGGATTACTACTGCAGTGTCAAAAGCAAAACATTTATGTCGGAACTAATCCCACAGCATCCCATTTATGTGCCACTGCTGCCCAAGGTCGCTCAGGGCAACATCGGCCAGAACCATGAAACGGCCAACCGTGCTTGCCAATTGTTCTATCGTGAAGGCTTCAGCAAAACTGTGTTTATTGACCCCTTTGACGGCGGTCCGGTGCTGACCGGTGACTTGCACAACCTCCTCACCATGAAGCAGGTGCGTCATAAAAAGGCCCGGCCGAGTGATGTAGTCGGAGGTCTTAAGTACCTGATCAGCAACCGCTCGCTGAGCGATTTTCGGTGCACCATCGGCACCCTGGTTGACGGTATTGGCGAAACCATTCGCATACCCGAAGACGTCGCCCGGGCACTCAATATCAAAGAGGGCGATGCCATCGCCTACGCGCCGCTATAAGGAAGGAATACGATTATGTACATTCGTCCGGTCGCTCCAACCGATATCGACGCGCTGTGCACCATGGCGAAAAACTCAGGTGTAGGTGTCACAACCCTGCCTGACAACCGTCAGAAAATGCAGGCCAAGCTCGACAAGGCCGTGGCCTCTTTCAACCAGGAATTGCCGGAAAAAGACCGGCTGTATCTGTTCGCTATGATCGACCCGACGAGCGAAGAAATCGCAGGCATCTGTGCGCTTGAAGCCAGCATTGGTCACGACGATATCTGGTACAACTACCACGTTGGTAAAACCGTACATGCGTCCAAAGACATTGGCGTACACAAGATTACTCAAACCCTCTATTTGAGCAACGACCTGACCGGTAGCTCCGAAATTTGCACGTTGTTTCTGATGCCGGATTACCGGAAAAACCAGAATGGTCAGTTACTGAGCAAGAGTCGCTATATGTTTTTGGCCGAATTCAAAGAACTCTTCAATCGAGACATCATTGCCGAGATGCGAGGTTTAAGCGACGAGCGGGGCCAGTCACCGGTCTGGGAAAGTCTGGGACGGCATTTTTTTCAGATGGAATTTTCCGATGCCGACTATCTAACTGGCTTGGGTAACAAAGCCTTTATCGCTGAACTGATGCCCAAATTTCCGATCTATGTCCCGATGCTGTCCAAAGAGGCCCAGGCAGCGATTGGCAAGGTGCACCCGGACACAGAACCGGCCCTGGCGATGCTGAAGGCCGAAGGCTTCGACTTAAATGGCTACGTCGATATTTTCGACGGTGGACCTACTGTCTCTGCCCGGGTGGCCAACATTCGCGCCGTCAGGGACAGTCTTTTTTACAGCGTAGCTGTGCAGGAAGAAACACCCGCACCCGACCTGACCCGCAAAGACGGATTGGTCCTTGTGTCGAACCGTCAGTTCGAAAATTACCGTGTCTGCCTGATCAATGCCAATGCAATAGACGGCACCACTATTCACTTAAGCACGGCCCAGGCCAGTAACCTGCAAGTTACAGCAGAGGATTCTGTTCGCGCCGTTGCCCTGAGACCCCGGAGCCCTTCCGATGACTGAAGCAAGACTCTTTATAGGTGGCCAGTGGCAAGCTGGCCATGGCGAACGCCTCGAATCCATAAACCCTGTTGACCAGACCGCCGTCTGGACAGGCAATACCGCCAATGCCGCCGATGTAGACCTGGCCGTAAACGCAGCCCGAACTGCTTTTACCCGCTGGAAACACCGCAGTCTTGATGACCGTATCGACATCTGCCGTCGTTTTGCCAGCGGCCTGAAAGACAACCAGGAACATCTGGCTCATGTGATCGGCAGTGAAACCGGAAAGCCGTTATGGGAAGCTCGAACTGAAGTTGGTGCGATGATTGCCAAAATCGAGATTTCGGTTAAAGCCTATCATCAGCGCACCGGAGTCACTCGCAGCGAACTGCCCGATGGCGAAGCCGTATTGCGGCACCGTCCACACGGTGTGGTTGCAGTATTTGGACCCTATAACTTTCCCGGCCATCTACCTAACGGACACATTGTGCCTGCCCTTATTGCTGGCAACACCGTTGTCTTCAAGCCGAGTGAAATGACGCCGAAAATGGGTGAAGAAACCATGCGCATCTGGGCAGCGGCTGGCTTGCCCGAGGGCGTCATGAATCTGGTTCAAGGAGCAAAAACCACCGGGATTGCGCTGGCGAGCCATTCTGGCATCGATGGTCTGTTCTTTACCGGCTCCTCAACCGTCGGCGAAACGCTGCACAAGCAGTATGGCGGTCAGCCGGGTAAAATACTGGCGTTGGAAATGGGCGGAAACAATCCGCTGATTGTCGACACCGCGATCGACACCGAGGCTGCTCTGCATCACGTCATATCAAGCGCCTTTATTTCTGCCGGTCAACGTTGCACCTGTGCCCGGCGTGTTTTTATCGCCAACGGTCAGCAGGGAGATGTCTTTCTGGCTCACCTGATTGAGGCCACGCGCAACCTCAAAGTCGGTCACTGGGACGATGACGACCAACCGTATATGGGGTCGGTCGTTTCCCTGCAGGCAGCCGACGCACTGCTTGATGCCCAGAAAAATCTGATTGCCAAAGGCGGGCGCAGCCTGCTCGAAATGACCCGGTTTGAAGTCGGTACGGCATTACTGACCCCGGGTATTATTGACCTGACCAAGGCTAAAGAGGTTCCGGATGAAGAGTACTTCGGCCCACTGCTGAGCATTTACCGTTATGATACCTTTGACGATGCCATTAAGGGTGCCAACAACACCCGCTATGGTCTGTCTGCCGGTTTACTGTCGAATAACCGGGCTCGCTTCGATCAGTTTATCGATGAGATTCGTGCAGGCATCGTGAACTGGAACAAGCCGATCACCGGTGCCAGCAGTGGCTCGCCTTTCGGGGGTGTTGGTGCCAGTGGCAATCACCGCTCCTCGGCCTATTACGCAGCCGATTATTGCGCCTATCCGGTTGCCTCCATGGAAAGCCCGGTACTGACAAAACCGGCCACCTCCGCACCGGGAATGAACTTATGACCGGCTTTGAAATGAACCTGGACGGGCTGGTTGGGCCTACGCACAACTATGCGGGTCTTTCCTATGGGAACATCGCCTCGCTGAGCAATGAAAGCGGAGCATCCAACCCCAAAGAAGCGGCCAAACAGGGGCTGCTCAAAATGAAAGCGCTGGCTGACCGTGGCCTGCGTCAGGGTATTCTACTGCCCCATGAGCGCCCGGCGATATGGCCCCTTCGTGAACTCGGGTTCAGCGGCACCGACGCTCAGGTTCTGGAGCAAGTAGCCAGGCAGAGCCCGGCGATCCTAAGTGCGGTCAGTTCAGCGTCTTGCATGTGGACCGCCAACGCCGGCACCGTATCCCCCAGTGCCGATACTGCCGATGGCAAGGTGCATTTCACCGCCGCCAACCTCAATGCCAAGTTCCATCGCTCTATTGAACACCCGACCACGGGCAGGATGCTGCAGTCCATCTTCCGGGATGAGCGGTATTTTGCGCACCACGATGCGCTGCCTGCGGTCAGTTTCTTTGGCGATGAGGGCGCAGCCAACCACACCCGTTTCTGCGGCCAGTACGACAGTCGCGGTGTCGAGTTGTTTGTCTACGGGCAAGCAGCATTTAACCAGAACGCACCCCGACCAACGCGTTTCCCGGCACGACAGACGCTGGAAGCCAGCCAGGCCATTGCCCGCCTGCACGGTTTGGGCGACGATCAGGCTGTATTCGCTCTGCAAAAGCCGGAAACCATCGACGCCGGTGTTTTCCATAACGACGTCATTGCCGTAGGCAATCGCAATGTGCTGTTCTATCACGAAGAAGCGTTCGCTGATACGCCAGCAGTGCTGGACGAATTGCAACGCAAGCTGGGCGACGTCAGGCTAATTGCTGTTGAAGTTCCGACAGCCGAAGTATCCATAAAAGATGCGGTGCGTTCTTATTTGTTCAACAGCCAATTATTGAGCCTGGCGGACGACAGCATGATGCTGATCGTACCGGGTGAATGCCGGGAAACCGGTCCGGTCGCCGACTATCTGGATCGACTGATGGCCGACTCCGGCAATCCGATCAATCAGGTCGAGGTATTCGACCTTAAACAGTCAATGCAAAACGGGGGTGGTCCCGCCTGCCTTCGATTGCGCGTTGCACTGACTCAGGCCGAGTACGAGGCCATGCATCAGGGTGTAATACTCACTGACAGTCTGTTCCATTCGCTCAATGATTGGGTTGACAGGCATTATCGAGACCGCATGTCTCAGGCCGATCTGGCTGATCCACAATTATTGTTCGAGAGCCGCTCAGCGCTGGATGACCTGACCCGATTGACCGGGTTTGGCTCCATTTATCCCTTCCAACGCTAACAATCGCCGCAGCGGATTCACTGAACCTACTTTTTAGCCTGATTATTATAATTTAATCGTCAATCGACCTTTGCATTGCCTAAAAAAAGCACTATCTTTGTGCCATCGTGTAAGAAAGGCCGCGACAGTTTGGTTATGTTTCAGGCTTGGCTGCTATTAAAGGGAGGCATTGATGGAATCGTTGAACTGGCTTGATGAAAACCCCGGGAACCACCTAAAACCCTCTGCTGCCGGGTGGCAGATACTCGTTGTTGACGATGAACCTGAAGTCCATGCGGTCACACGGCTTGCCTTGCGTCGCTTCACCTTCGAGAACCGGCCCCTCGTCGTTCATACCGCATCGAGCGGTCAGGAGGCATTGGCCATCGCCAGTGAGCTGGGCGAGGAACTGGCGCTTGCTATCATAGACGTAGTCATGGAGACCGATCGTGCTGGCCTTGACCTGGTCAAAGCCATTCGCGAACAAATCGGCAATCATCTTACCCGGCTGGTACTGCGCACCGGTCAACCAGGCAGCGCGCCGGAAACCGATGTGGTACGCGACTACGACATCAACGACTATAAAGAAAAAACCGAATTAACCGCTCAGAAATTCCATACCATGATGTACGGTGCCCTGCGTAACTATCGCGATCTGCGACAAATGAAAGACAACGACTCAGGCGATGCGCACCAGGCTCATTAATAGCTGCCCGGGCAAGCAAACGACCAGCATTCGCCGGGCCAGCACTCAATAGTCATCCGTTCCCTGAATCGACAGCTTGGACGCCTGCCCTGTCAGGTGGGTTGCGTCCGTTTCCTGATCCAGCTTGATCATCAGGCGCAGGTCATTAGCCGAATCAGCGTAGCCCAAGGCATCTTCATACGTAATGTCACCGCGTGAATAGGCTTTGAACAACGCCTGATCAAAGGTCTGCATACCCTGCTCGGTCGATCTGGCCATCAGATCTTTAAGCAGATGAACCTCACCCTTACGAATATGATCGGATACCAGCGGCGTGTTCAGCAGCACCTCGATAATCGCCTTTCGGCCACTGCCATCTGGTGTGGGAATCAGTTGCTGGGCGACAATACCTTTCAAATTCAGCGATAAGTCCATCCATAACTGACGCTGTCTGTCCGACGGGAAGAAATGCATGATTCGATCCAGCGCCTGGTTGGCGTTGTTAGCATGCAGTGTTGCCAGGCAGAGGTGGCCGGTTTCGGCAAAAGCCATGGCGTAATCCATGGTTTCCTTGGTGCGCACCTCACCGATCATGATCACGTCGGGCGCCTGACGCAGAGTATTTTTAAGCGCCACTTCAAAACTGTCAGTATCAAGCCCCACCTCGCGCTGGGAAACTATACTGCCCTCATGCTGGTGAATGAACTCGATCGGGTCTTCGATGGAGATAATATGCCCGCGCGAGTTGCGATTTCTGTGCCCAATCATAGAGGCCAGACTGGTCGATTTACCGGTACCGGTCGCACCAACAAAAAACACCAGGCCGCGTTTTGTCATCGCCAACTTTTTGATGATCTCTGGCAGACCAAGGTCTTCAATGCGGGGGATTTGCGTCTCAATGCGCCGCAGCACCATAGCTGCCAGGTTTCTCTGATGAAAAGCACTGACCCGGAAGCGGCCGATGCCCCGGGCCGATATGGCAAAGTTGCATTCCTGTGTATCGGAAAATTCAATGCGCTGTTTATCACTCATGACCGACATGACCAGCTCACGCGTTTTTTCGGGACTCAGCGGGTTCTTAGTAACATGTACAACCTGACCATTAATCTTCATGCTCGGCGGAACGCCCGCCGTAATGAACAGGTCCGAGGCACCTTTCTCAACCATCAGTCGCAATAAATTATCAAATTCCATACTCAATTCCTTTTTTACGAAACCGACAATGCTGTAGCAAAAAGGCTGTAGCGCTATCCGTTTCGTACAATTCAACCAGACACATAGCCCTACTTAAACAAAGCCTGGCAGGAAGCCTTTTTCAAAACCTGCTAGAAGTTATCCGGCTGCTTGGCTTTTTCGCGCGCAATCTCACGACTGATCAGGCCACGCTGCACCATATTTTGCAGACACTGATCAAGCGTCTGCATACCGAGCTGAGCACCGGTCTGAATGGCTGAATACATCTGCGCCACCTTATCTTCCCGAACCAGGTTCCTGATCGCCGGTGTGCCGATCATAATTTCGTGGGCTGCTACGCGGCCGCCACCATTCCTCTTAAGGAGTGTCTGGGACACTACTGCCTGCAAGGACTCAGACAGCATCGAGCGCACCATGGATTTCTCTTCGGCCGGAAAAACATCAACAATCCGGTCGATGGTCTTGGCGGCCGAGGTGGTGTGCAACGTTCCAAACACCAGGTGGCCGGTCTCGGCCGCTGTCAGCGCCAGACGAATGGTTTCAAGGTCACGCAACTCACCCACCAGAATAATGTCCGGATCTTCCCGCAGCGCGGACCGCAGTGCTTCCGAAAAGCCATGAGTATCGCGGTGAACTTCACGCTGGTTAACCAGGCATTTTTTGGATTCATGGACGAATTCAATGGGATCTTCAATGGTCAGGATGTGCTCATACTTGGTTTCATTGATGTAATTTACCATAGCCGCCAGTGTGGTCGACTTACCGGACCCGGTTGGCCCGGTTACCAGGCAGATACCCCGTGGCACCATGGAAATGTCTTTGAACACCTGACCCATGCCCAGGTCGTCCATGGACAAGACCTTGGACGGAATCGTCCGGAAAACGGCACCGGACCCCCTATTCTGAGTAAAGGCGTTCACCCGGAATCGGGCAACACCAGGTACTTCGAAGGAAAAGTCGGTCTCCAGAAATTCTTCGAAGTCCTTTCGCTGCTTGTCGTTCATGATGTCGTAGATCAGCGAGTGGACTTCTTTGTGTGACAAGGCTGGCAGATTAATCCGGCGAATATCGCCATCGACCCGGATCATCGGCGGCAAGCCGGATGACAGGTGCAAGTCGGATGCGTTCTGCTTCGCGCTGAACGCCAGCAATTCTGTAATGTCCATGAGACTCCTCACTGCCAGTCTGTCATAGCGTCCGGATTAGCACACCGGCATCGCTTTTATAAGACAAGGCACACTCGTGCGCCCTTGCCGGGGTATAAGATACATTATTCAGACGGTGTCAAAATAGGTATGCTGTCGGTTTTTGAGACTTGGCCATCAAAACGCCGTTGTCTGGCTCAGGCAATGGATAACTCACCGAGTCTGTATGCAGTGTAACCGAACGCTGGCTTTTTGCGAGCAACACACACTCGTCACGCTGGCTAAAACCGCCGTTCTTTTCGAGGACATCATGACTGCCGCCGACCATACGACCTTTAGTGACCGCCTGGCTGATGTAAAAGCCCGTATTGCCGCTGCCTGTGCTCGCAGTGGTCGTACTGCTGAAGAAATAACTCTGGTGGCCGTCAGCAAGACCTGGCCGCTCACCGACTTACAAGCAGCCGTTGCAGCCGGGGCCACTGATCTTGGCGAGAACTACGTACAGGAAGCGGCCGACAAAGTCACCCGCTGGCAGGGGCCGTCGCCGGTCTGGCACTTTATCGGCCCGCTGCAAAGCAACAAAACCCGTCAGGTTGCGGAGCTTTTCGACTGGGTCCACAGTGTTGATCGCCTGAAAATTGGCCGTCGTCTCAGTGAACAGCGCCCGGCTACCCGGCCACCGCTATCCGTTTGTATCCAGGTCAATATCAGTCAGGACCCGGCCAAGTCGGGCGTCGCGCCCGCCGATGTAGCCGCATTGGTAGCCGAGCTGGCTGCGCTGAAAAACCTGAAAGTGGCCGGACTGATGGCCATCCCGGCACTTGATCTGGATGACGCTACACTGAGCAAGCAATACAGTGAATTAAAAAGTCTGCGCGACACACTGATGACTGACTATCCCGATTGCCAGGCACTGTCGATGGGCATGAGCGGTGATTTTGAACTGGCCATCGAGTGCGGCGCAACCCACGTTCGCGTGGGCAGTGCACTGTTTGGAGACCGGGCAACGCAGACCAAAAGCTAACGGCCAATCAAAAACGGATCGCCTGGCCCGACTATGGGCAGGTGCCGTTTACATTAACGGATACGACAAGGAGACATGCATGCAACAGCAGCCCATTATTGGATTTATTGGCGCAGGTAATATGGCCGGCGCCATCATCGACGGCATGCTGGCCAGCGGCTACCCGGCTGATCGTATCTGGGTCTGTGATCGCAATGCGCCCAAACGGGATGCATTTGCCGCCAAAGGACTGCATACCACAGATGACAACCAGCGGTTGATCGAGGCCAGTGAGGCCGTGGTGCTAGCGGTGAAGCCTCAGGTATTGAAGCAGGTACTGGAACCACTGCGCAATGCGTTTCAGGTGCGAAAGCCCCTGGTCATTAGCGTTGCCGCCAGTGTCACGGCCGAGGCTATCGATCGCTGGCTTGGCGGAGATTTAGCGGTGATCCGCACCATGCCCAACACACCCTCACTGGTCATGACCGGTGCTACCGGCTTGTATGCCAATGCCGCTGTCGACGCCAGTGAACGCAGTGCCATTGAGCAGGTGTTCAGTGCCATAGGCATCGCTGTGTGGGTCGAGGATGAAGAGGCCATTCACAGCATAACGGCTACGTCAGGCAGTGCACCGGCCTACTTCTTTCGGTTCATGGAAGCGATGCAAAAAGCCGCAGAAACAGCAGGGCTGGATGCCGAAACAGCCCAGAAACTGATCGTGCAAACCGCAATGGGAGCGGCGCGCATGGTTGAGCAAACCGGCCAAACACCGGCACAATTGCGCCAGAAGGTCTGTTCACCCAAAGGCACCACCGAACAGGCCATTCTGAGCTTTGAGCAAGACCAGATCGACGCCGTCGTTGCCCGAGCTATGCAAGCCTGTATAGACCGGTCAAAAGTGCTATCACGGGAACTGGCAGATTAATCGCTGCCGCTGGCACAGCGATGCCGGGTTCGATCAACAGCTTTAATTGAATAGTTACAAACTGAGCTTCTGACTCAAGTACAGGCATCGCCCTGAACTACAGGGTATGATTAACACAGACTCACCAAAGGAGTGACCCGAATGCTGGGCCAGCTTATCGTACTTATCTTGAAAACGGCGTTTGGTATTTTACTGATCAGCCTGGTTGCGCGCTTTTTGGCACAGATCGCCAGGGCAGATGTCAGAAACCCTCTGGCCATGACGGTGCTGCAAATCACCGATCCGTTCCTCAAACCCATGCGCCGCATCATCCCCGGCATTGCGGGCCTCGATATCGCCTCACTGGTGTGTATCTGGATCGGTCAGTTTATTCTTGCCTGCCTGATATTTGCGGCGATGGGCTTAAACCCCATTGTTATGGCTGCTCAACTGGCCGTCTGGTCATTGTTGGGGGTAGCCGGCATTTTACTGACGGTTTTGCAATGGAGCATGATCATCGTCGCCATCGGCAGCTGGATTTCCTCGGGGCAGCAAAACCCCTTACTTGGTTTTCTCACTCAGTTGGTGGAGCCCTTTGTCGGTCCCTTCCGGCGTCTGAACCTAAATATTGGCATGCTTGATTTGTCGTACATCATCGCCTTTCTGGTGCTGATTATTCTGCGTGACTTTATTCTTGGCGGCATGATTCTACCGAGTATAGGCTACTCCACCATCGGTGGTATTAGCCCTATCCTGGGTCTGTGACGTTCGTTTCAATGACAGGTTCCGCTGCATCGCTACCGACCTGCTCTTCTGACCGGTCTTTCGGGAAGCCAACATGCCAACAGACATACCTGCCGACAGCGTTGGACTGATCCAGCCGCAGTCGGCTTATTTTGAAGAGGCTCTACCGCTGCGTTGCGGTCGCAGTTTGTCGCGCTATACGCTGGTATACGAGACCTATGGCACGTTGAATGCCGACGCATCCAACGCTATTTTGATCTGTCATGCTCTCAGTGGTCACCACCATGCCGCCGGCTATCACAGTTCCGAAGACCGTAAGCCTGGTTGGTGGGATGCCTGCATCGGGCCCGGCAAAGCCATTGATACCAACCGCTATTTTGTCGTCAGTCTGAACAACCTGGGCGGCTGCCATGGTTCCACCGGACCCATGAGTGAGGATCCGGAAACCACACGACGCTACGGCCCCGACTTTCCGATCATGGCTGTGCGCGACTGGGTAAAGAGCCAGGCACGCCTGGCTGACCGGCTTGGCATTAAATGCTGGCATGCCGTGGTCGGCGGCAGTCTCGGCGGCATGCAGGCGCTGCGCTGGTCGATTGACTACCCTGACCGATTGAAAGGGTGCGCTGTCATTGCAGCAGCGCCCAAACTCAGCGCCCAGAACATCGCCTTCAACGAAGTGGCCCGCCAGGCCATCGTCAGCGATCCGGATTTCCATCATGGCCGTTATTTTGACCACGATATCCGACCAAAGCGGGGCCTGATGCTGGCCCGGATGCTTGGTCACATCACCTACCTGTCGGACAGCAGCATGCGTGAGAAGTTCGGCCGTGAACTGCGCACCGGCAAGCTAAACTTTAATTTTGATGCCGACTTCGAAGTCGAGTCCTACCTGCGTTATCAAGGAGAAAACTTTTCCGACCAGTTTGACGCCAATACCTATCTGCTGATGACTAAGGCGCTGGACTATTTCGACCCGGCCGGAGATCACGACGGTGACCTAGCCCGCTGTGTCAGCCAAAGCACGTGTCGCTTCCTGGTTGCTTCTTTCAGCACTGACTGGCGTTTCGCACCGAAACGCAGTGAAGAGCTGGTGCGCGCACTGACCAGAGCCCGCCGACCGGTGACTTACCTGGAAATTGACGCCCCTCAGGGACACGATGCTTTCCTGTTCCCGATCCCGGAATACGTCAGCCTGATCGAAGGCTTTCTCGGGTCACTGACTAACGCAGGAGCCACCTGATGCGCCCGGACCTGGATTACATCGAACGCTGGATCAGCGATGGCAGCCACGTACTTGACCTTGGTTGCGGCGATGGCAGCCTGCTCGCGCTGTTGCGCAAGCGCAAACACATCACCGGCTATGGCCTAGAAATCGATACCAACAACATTCTGGCCTGTGTTCGCCAGGGCGTGGATGTGATTCATCAGAATCTGAATGAAGGCCTGGATGACATTGATGATCAGAGTTTCGATACCGTCATCATGACCCAGTCACTGCAGCAAACCCACAAACCAGACCGCATCGTCGAGGAAATGCTGCGTATCGGCAAACAGGCCATCGTTACCTTTCCCAACTTCGGCCACTGGACGGTGCGCTCCTACCTGGCCTTGCACGGTCGGATGCCAGTCTCGGAAGCCTTGCCGTACACCTGGTACGACACCCCGAACATTCACTTCTTCACATTTCGGGACTTTGAGGTGTTATGCCGGGAACGACACATTAAAATACTTGAAAGAAAGGTGGTTGACCGCAATCACCAACCTAATTGGAAAATCAACTTACTGCCCAATCTGATGGGTGATATAGCGCTTTACCACATAACACGGTGACCTCATGATATTGCGATACAGCACTGCCCTGCTGCTTGGTCTGGCTCTGATGTTCAGCACCGCACAGGCTGACCAGAAAGTAACCTTTAATGGCTACGAACTGCATTACATTGTTATCAACAGTACCATGCTGACCCCAGAAATCGCCGGGCAATACGGTCTGGTTCGCTCCGGTAGACAGGCGTTGCTTAATTTGTCGGTACTGAAACAGCGCCGCAATGATGTTGCTGTGCCGGTGCCTGATTCGACCGTCGTCGTGCGGGTACGTAACTTGCTGGGCCAGAGCAACCGGCTCCCGATGCGCGTTGTTGAAGAGCAGAACGCCCGCTATCACCTGGGATCGGTGAGCTTTGACGACCGCGAAGTGCTCTGGTTTGACATCGTGGTCAGCATTCCCGGAGAACGTGACTTTAGCTTCAGCTTCAGCCAGGAACTGTGGGAGGAAGAGGCATGAGCCAATGGGTTCTCGCCTCCGGCAATGATGGCAAACTGGCTGAATTCAGCCGTTTGCTAACTCCGCTGTCGATTAATGTTAGCCCCCAGGGTGAGTTTGGCGTTAGCGACGCCGATGAGACCGGGCTGAGCTTCATCGAAAATGCCATTCTCAAAGCACGCCATGCAGCCGCAGCCACCGGTCTGCCAGCGCTAGCAGATGATTCCGGTCTCGTCGTCGATGCCCTGCAGGGTGAGCCCGGCATCTACAGTGCCCGCTTTTCGGCCAGGGCCGGAGGTGAGTCTGGCGACAGCGCCAACATCGACCATTTGCTGGCGAAGCTTGACGGTGTGCCAGAACAGGATCGCAATGCCCACTATTACTGCCTGCTGGCGTTTGTTCGCCATGCCAGTGACCCAACCCCGTTAATTGCCGAAGGCCGCTGGGACGGCCGGGTTCTGACCAAACGCGCGGGAACCGGCGGCTTTGGTTACGACCCGGTGTTTTATCTGCCCGATCAGAACTGCACTGCCGCCGAGATGGATTCGACTCTGAAAAACCGTTTGTCGCATCGCGGCCAGGCCATGACCGCCTTTATGCCACAGCTTCAAGCCATGCTGGCACAATGACTGAAAAAACGCTGACAACAGACAGCCTGCCTCCCTTGTCAGCCTATGTTCACGTACCCTGGTGCGTGCGCAAATGCCCCTACTGCGATTTCAATTCCCACGCCCTGGATCCTGCGGAAATTCCGGAGACCGAATACCTGCGGCGGCTGTTCGAAGATCTCGATCAGGATGCCCCGCTGGCTCAGGGTCGTTTGCTGCACAGTGTTTTTTTCGGCGGTGGCACGCCCAGTCTGCTGTCGCCTTCGGCCATCGGTCAGATTTTGTCGAAACTGGAACGTACGGTAGGTTTCAGTCCCGATTGTGAGATAACGCTGGAAGCCAACCCCGGCACAGTCGATGAAGCCCACTTCCGTGGCTTTCGGGAGGCCGGCGTCAACCGCCTGTCAATCGGCATCCAGAGTTTTAATGACGCTCACCTGCACAAGCTTGGCCGCATTCACGACAGCAATCAGGCACTGCATGCCGGCGAACGGGCCCGGGCAGCCGGTTTTGACAACTTCAATCTGGATTTGATGCACGGTTTGCCCGATCAGACCGAGGCCGAGGCTCTGTCAGACCTTGAGCAGGCGATCGCACTGGGCCCAACCCACCTGAGCTGGTATCAACTGACTATCGAACCAAATACAGAGTTTTACCGCCAGCCACCGGTGTTACCCGCCGATGATACGCTCTGGGCCATTCAGGAAGCTGGACAAGCACGCTTGGCTGACGCTGGTTTCAAGCAATACGAAGTGTCGGCCTACGCCCGGCCCGGTAAACGCTGTGAGCACAATATCAATTATTGGGGCTATGGCGACTATATTGGCATTGGCCCGGGGGCCCACGGCAAATTCACAACAACCAACCCGTTCGATGTCACCCGAACCCGCAAAACCCGATTACCGAAAGACTACCTGAACCGCAGCCGTTTACTGATTCGTCACGAAGAAAAGGTTGCCATTGACGACCGGCCGTTCGATTATTTCATCAACACCCTGAGACTGGTCGACGGTCGCCCTGCTGAACAGTTCAGCCTGGCTACTGGCCTTGCCTGGGCTGACATAGAGCCCACGCTGGTGAGGTTGCGCGATCAGGGCTTACTCGAATGGGAGCATGGATCATTACGCACTACCGAGCGGGGTTTTCTATACTTGAATGACGTACTGGCGACCTGGCTGACATGACCCGATTGTTGTTTAGCGCTCTGCTTTATTGCCTGACTCCAGCCTTACTGCTGCGATTATGGCTGCGCGGACGCACGCTACCCGGCTATCGCCAGCGCTGGCGTGAACGCTTCGGGCACTGGCCAGCCATGCCCGAGGGCGCGCTCTGGCTGCACAGTGTCAGTGTCGGCGAAACCATAGCGGCACGTCCCTTTGTCGAGCGCTGGCTGACCCGGCATCCCCACATTCCAGTGATCATCACCACCATGACCCCAACCGGCAGCGAGACCGTTACCGCGCTGTTTGGCGATAAAGTACACCACGCCTACCTGCCATGGGACTTCCCACACGTATACCGCCGACTGCTGCCGCTGCTGAAGCCAAAAGCTCTGGTCATCATGGAAACCGAACTGTGGCCCAACCTGATTAACGCCTGTGACCGGCAACAGGTTCCGGTATTTCTGGTCAATGGTCGGCTATCAGAACGGTCAGCCCATGGCTATCAACGGTTCCGGGCGCTGACCCGGCCAATGTTGCAGCAGCTTACCGGCATCGCGGCACAGCACGGGCCCGACGCTGAACGCTTTCAGGCATTAGGTGTGCAGCCGGCAGCCATCGAAGTCACCGGTTCGATCAAATTTGATTTGAGCATTTCCAGTCAACTGACCGGCGACATAGCCGCCTTCAAACGCTCCATAAAGGGCCGTCCTGCCTGGGTTGCCGCCAGTACCCATGCGGGAGAAGAGGCTGACCTGCTGGAAGTGCACCGGCGCATCACCGAGACTCTGCCCGACACGCTGATGATTCTGGTGCCCAGACATCCGGACCGCTTCGGCACTGTCGCTGATATCGTGAACGCCTCCGGCCTGCCCTACAGCCGGCGCAGTAAGCGCCGCCAACCGAGACAAGACGACAAGGTCTACCTGGCAGACTCTCTGGGTGAACTGATGCTGTTTTTTGGTGCCGCTCAGGTCGCCGTTATGGGCAACACCTTCAATGGCGGTGGTGGCCACAATCCGATCGAACCGGCTGCTCTGGGCAAACCGGTACTGACTGGCCCGAGTTACACCAACTTTCAGTCGATTATAAACGCCATGCAAACTGATCAGGGCATCATCGTGACCGACTCGCTCCAGACCCTGGAAAAACGCCTGATGGGTCTGCTCAAGTCACAGGATCTGCGTGACACCTTCGGCCAGCGCGCTTACGTTTTCTACCAACAGCAACAAGGGGCCTTGCAACGCCTGGAACACTGGCTCGATCACCAACTAAACCTCATCGACTCCGGGTCTGAACCATCCCGTTTTGCCCAGCCACCTAAAGTCAGTACAGATCGCTGACGACACCCGTCGCGTTTAACTGGTCCTGGGAGGCTGAACAATTCACACGAGGCTTTGCGCGAATTGTTCAGCCTCCTTCGCTTGTAACTAGTGCGAAAATCGTTAACACCTTAACGCTCGCCCAGCACTACCGTTTGTAGAGTCCTTTTCAGGCCGGTTTTCTAAGGATTTTCAGGATGCTGGCAGACTGTTTCAAACTTTAATGCACAGCGCCTGAACCACGGCACCCAGGCCGGTATGTCCCTGCCCTTCGTTCACAGGCCGGTCCATTTCCTGTAGCTGTTCAAAATGCAGAGGAGCCAGCTCCTGTTGCAGTTGATCGGCCGTCATCATCCATTCGGCTCTGGGAGGGCCGCCTGTTTTGAACAGTAATTGTTCAGGCCGATAGGCTTCGAGCACAAACAGCCCTCCGGGCTTCAGTGCATCGAAGACTTTCTGGTGCAAGGCCTGACGAACCTCGGGTGGTAAATGACAGAAAATCGACACTATCCCGTCCCATTGCTGCTGCCCAAGATCCATGTCCGCCAGATCGGCCTGTTGGATTTCGACAGTGACACCTCTGGCACGGGCCAGTCGTTCAGCCTTGGCGAGCCCGACCGCTGAAGAATCCACCGCCAGCACATCCAGGCCTTGCTCAGCCAGGTAGATCGCATTTCGGCCTTCACCTTCAGCCAGACACAATATCCGTCCACCACGGGCAAAAAGGTCAGCCTGTGCCTTCAGGTAATCATTCGGTTCAGTGCCATAAACATACTCGTCTGCGGCGTAGCGTTCATCCCACATTGTGCGACCTCATTTACATTCCTTATGGCAGTGGGGGCACCCGGCAGCGGTTCAAGGCAGTAAACACAGACAGTCATGAGACCAGCCTGCTACAATTCCAACTTTATTAGCCTAAGTCGTTGCCCTGCAGACAAGGCCGTTCATTAATCGAACTGTGCATCGCATCGCTGGGTCGGGCACCTTTCCAACTAACCTCATGGAGTCTTAAATGAAAGGAATAATAACACGCGTGTTGTTTGCGCTGGCTGTTGTTACCGCAAGCCTCGGCAGTGTCTATGCTTTTGATCTTTTTGGTCTGTTTTCCACTGACAGTGCCGATAACTCGATGGAATCCATACTGAACCGGACCCCGGCTGACACGCCTCTGTTCATCGGATGGCACACCATCACTGAAGGCATGGAGATCATGGATTCATGGACGCTGGTAAACCAGGCTGACATCAGTGAGATGCAAGAGCTCTTTGCCCAGATCAACACCGATAACACTCCAGTAATCGCACTGGCTGAAGCACTTCTGGCCGATTACATCGATGCGTCGTCTGATGGCTATCGCGCTGTTCTTGCTCACTACGGTTTGTCTTCCGGCGCCGCCGGTGCTTTTTATATGCACGGTGCTATGCCGGTCGCACGATTGGCTCTGGACGACCCCGACGCCTTCAATAGCGCGCTGAATCAGGCCATCCTTGAATCGAATGCCGCACCGGTACTGAAGCAGATTGAGGGTGTCGAAGTGCGCACCTGGACACTGACGCCCGCCAATGCGGACGAGACGGTCGAGCTTGCCATCGCGATCGATCAGGGCCTGGCTACCCTAACCCTGTTCAATCATACCGATACCGCAGCGTTACAAGCCGAGCGGCTGGGCCTAAGTGATCTGTCAAGCTCACTGGCCACTCTGGGTAGCTGGGACGCCCTCGGCGACCGTTATGGATACAACGAGAACTCTCGCGGTTTTCTCGACATCGATGGCCTGGCCGCGACTCTGCTGACCGGCACAGAAAGCCGCCTTCGCCGCGACCTTGAAGCGCTAGCGCCCGATGAGATCGCGCAGATGGATGCCAATATGGCCACCAGCCAATGCGGATCTGAAGGCTATCAGCTGGCACGGCAAATACCACGTTTAGTGTTTGGTACTGAAGCCGTCTCCGCCACGTCTGACAGTCTGTCACAGCGTATCGGAATGACTCTGGAAATGACCAATACCGACCTGACCAGCCAACTGGCACGTTTGCCAGGCAGCCTGCCTGCTTTTGCCACCAATGGCAGCGACAAACTGCTGGCGGTAGCCCTTGGTCTGGATGTGAACGCCCTGGCCCCCGTGGTCACCGCTCTTTGGACACAGCTGACCCAAACCAACTATGAGTGTCAGGCACTGGCACAGGCTATTGCACCTCTGCGTCAGAACAACCCCGCCATGCTGGGTATGGCAACCGCGATGGCGCAAGGCGTTAAAGGTCTCGCAGCAGCCCTGTACAGTATCGATGCCGACAGCAGCAGCCCGCTTGGTTTAGTGGGGTCTGCTCTGGTCTCAATCAGTACCGAGAACCCTCAGGTTCTGGCCGGTCTGATCAGTTCCAGTGTACCCGGCATGGCTGGCATGAACATTCCGTCAAACGGGTCGGCCGTGCAAATTCCGGTGCCTATGGTGCCACAACCCGTGTTTGCCGCCATCAAGGGCAAGCACCTGGTGCTTTACACCGGAGATAACGCCAAAGCCCCCGCCGATGCGATGGCCGGTGAACCGCTCAACACACAGGGCATTACGGCTATTGCCTTTAATTATGAACGCATCGGCGATGCCGCTCTGGTAGCGATGGAGTCACCCATGCTAGCCAGCAATGTCCAGGGGATGGGTGCAAACATGGGCAGTAGCCAGTGCGTTGATACCTACGCAGGCATCCTGCAAGTTGCTGCGCTGCCAATTTCCGGCAGTTTCAGGGATACCTATACCGATCGGGGCTGGGACGCCTCGATAGCAATCAATGTAGGCAGGATGACAACGGATTTTTCCGTTCCGACCGGCACTTTCCAGTCCGCGACTCTGGGTGAAGATTGCAGCTGGAGTGCCACTGGCACAGAAACCATCAAGGCGGATGGTACCGGTACATTCAGTGAACTGGACGAAACCGGCCAATGCGATCTGTACCAGGCCGACTACAAGTGGACACAGAACGGCAATGTCATGGAACAAACCACCACATTGGTACGTTCACGGGATGCTTGTGAGGCCAACTGGGAAGAACAGCCTGAAGAATATTACAGCTGCGCTCTTTTAGGCAGCCACAAAGGTTATTACTATTGCCGTTACGGCACTGGTATGGATGCCACACTGGTGCGCTACTTCCAGTGAAGTAACTCGATTTCATCACCCCAAAACCCCGGTGCACACTGCCGGGGTTTTTATCATCTGCACGGAAACTCGTGAACACCAACCTAGTCTCGTAACCCTATTTTAACCGGAAATATAGGGTACTTATTTTATGATGGTGCTTTTGGTTTCATGTATCCAAGCATGCTGAATGAGATGGACCACATCAGTTGCTTAGGTGAGTCTAATAGTGAATCCCGACCAATCCAGCCATTAGCCTGGGTTTATCTCCTCCCCCCTCTCAAGATTCATTACTGCGAGTGTAACTATTCAGCGAAATAATATCAAAAAAGGCTTGACAGGTTTTTTTTGACTTTTCCTGATTGCACAGATTTTTCACCAACTCCCTGACAGTCCGCCAAATTGGCCCGGAATTGCACGTCAGGGGTGGTCTCATCTATCATCTATAGCGAGCCGCCTCCAACATTATAAAACGCTTCAGAACGCCACACAGGAGGAAAAAATCGCCCATAAAAAAGCATGCGATA
>Ga0307957_1000116_pt1 | contig 45994 bp, 44 predicted proteins | sample OrgLakmetagen490_FD_201830 | JGI IMG/M metagenome (GOLD analysis project Ga0307957, IMG submission 201830) | Saline water microbial communities from Organic Lake, Antarctica - #490 | ecosystem: Environmental > Aquatic > Non-marine Saline and Alkaline > Saline | place: Antarctica: Organic Lake... | reverse complement strand
GCATTTTCCATACCTTTCCTAAATCTTGACTTCCAAAACGCACCGCTCCTGTTCCGTAGGCGCCGTTCAGCCGATCTATTTTTTGCATCAATTGCTTGTGTTTGGGATTCTCTGCCGTAAAAAAAGCTAACTGGCGTTGGTCTTCAGGAACCAAGCCCATAACAATAACACCTGCCTTTTTGTAGTAATAATCGGGCTGGTAAATTTTTTTGAGCCCCTCTACGGCAAACTTAATCAAATCTATACTAGAATTCGTAGGATAGCCTGTTTGCACCACAATGCTATTTTGATACTGCGGTAGATCCTGCCGGAATTTATTGGTTTTTAAAAACACATAGACCATCTGGCAGCAACTCCCCTGCCGGCGGAGTTTCTCTGCCGATTTGATGGCAAAACTACTCACGCGCTCCTGGATATAGTCGAACTCTTTATACTGCTTATCGAAAGACCGCGTAGTCGCAATGGCTTTTTTATGAGCAGGTGTTTCCAGTTCCAGAGTCCGTCGACCTTGGAGTTCGTTCTTAAGGCGTAAGCCTACCACACTCATTTGCTTTCTCACCCACTCGTCTGGTAATTCAGAAAAGGCATAAGCGGTGTGAATGTTATGTTTTTTTAGTCGTAACGCATGCTGCCGCCCTATGCCCCATACATCTTCTATCTTCAACCATTTTAAAGCTTTTATTCTGGCAGCATCGTCCTTCATAATAAACACACCTTTGGTCTGTTCCGGGAATTTTTTGGCAATTCTGTTGGCGACTTTACTCAAGGCCTTGGTTGGCGCAAGGCCTATGCTTATGGGAATTCCTGTTCCTTTTTCCACCACATATTTTATCTTTTCGCAATAGGCCCGCATATCGTAATTGTCAAAGCCACTAAATTCTAAAAAAGACTCATCGATACTATAGATTTCCACATCTGGGGTAAAGTTGCTTAAGATGTTCATCACCCGCGAACTCATATCCCCATAAAGCGCATAATTGGATGAAAAGACTTGAATATTATGCTGCTTAAATATTTTTTCAAACTTATAGGTGGGAGCGCCCATCGGGATGCCCAAAGCTTTTGCTTCATTGCTTCTCGCGATAACACAGCCATCGTTGTTGGATAAAATCACCACAGGCTTATCACGCAGATTGGGGTTGAACACACGCTCACAAGAGGCATAGAAATTATTGCAGTCGACTAGTCCAAACATTACTCTACGTTTTTAATAACAGTTGTCACCATACCCCAAATTACAAACTCGTTATCGGCAGTAAGCTTTATAGGCGGATACTCTTCGTTTTCTGGGATGAGCCAAACGGTATCTTTTTCTTTTTTGATGCGCTTTACAGTGAATTCTCCATCGACAAAACACACCGCTATCTTATTATTTTCAGGCTCTAAGCTTTTATCAATAATAAGCAAATCTCCATCGTTGAGCCCTGCTCCTACCATACTTCGTCCTCGGACGCGGGCATAAAAAGTGGAGTTAGGGTTTTTAATGAACTCCCGATTCAGATCGATTTTGATGTCCAAGAAATCATCTGCAGGACTGGGAAATCCTGCACTAATTCCCTGGTTTACAAAGGGTAAATCCAGATTTCTGGAGAGATCTGGTGGAAAAATTTCAAGGGCAGGCTGCCCGTGGTGGTGGACCACATGTAACATAGGCTTTTTCTACAAATTTAGGATATATTCCGAATATTTGGAATATATCCGCCTTAATTAACGTTTGTCAACTTTATAAAGACTTATGAGCAATTTCAAGTCAAAATAAAACATTGATAATCAGACGATAAACTATTTTATACTTATGCTATCCATAATTTTCTGGTGCTTTGTTTGCCTCATGCAAATGGTTTACCTCGCTGTGCTTGTGGACAGTTGAAGTTTTGTTCAAAATAGGTTTAGCATGTTAAGAGCAAAGGACTTTTTAACTATCCTATCCATTCAGGGAGATGATAATTTTCACAAAAGACCTTTAGACTATTTTATTGACTTAAAACTAAAAGGCATTAAACATCAATCAGACCCCTATATACCTCTTTTTTCAATTTTTAGTTCATGGATTATTCAGGGTAAACTATTTTATGAAAAAATCTGAAAACGTATTCAATTTCACTTACTTTTAAATATCCTTTATAAAAAACTCATGCATAAAAAATACCATATCACTTTAGGATTATTTTTCCTTTTCAGTTTACCGTCCAAAGCGCAACAATTTATTGAAAGTTGGGATGGCACACCCAACTTAGAGCGACACCAAGTTACCTTCAATTTTTTTGTTCCAGGAATACGATATGAATTAGGCTTGTTTAAGAATGTTAGTGTTTCTAATAGTTTTTCTCCCGGACTCGCCTATTACCAAGAAGGATATACTTTTGGGTTCGTCTGGCACACTCGAGTGAGGTATTATCATAATTTTAAAACGCGCTATGATATGAATAAAAAAGTAATAGGTAATTCTGCTAATTACATCGCCCCAGCAAGAAGTGTATTTTGGCAACCTTTACAAATTAGCAATAACTTGGATGGGCAGAAAAATTTCTCGCTTGCTTTTTTTGGTTTATTGTACGGGTTACAAAGAACCAACGAAAAGGGATTTAATACAACCTTAGAATTTGGATTTGGCTATTACGATGGTTTTGGTGTCCCTAGTGGTTATGGACCTTTATTCAATTTTACGTTTGGTTGGGTAGCCACGAATAGAAAGTCTAGGAAAACAGTTGGTGAACCCGTTTTATTAGATTAAATATTGATTATTAGACAATTGGATTAGCTATTTTCTAGAATAGCTTCACTTCGCTTGCGTATATCTTCTAGATCATGGCTTTCTTCAAAAGAGTTTTCAGCTACTTTCATGATCATCTCGGCATGCTCTCTCACTGCTTTTTTATGAATGCTGTGATGTGTGTAGTTATAAATAGTGATCATCGCTTCCATAAGCCGAATCACTACAGAAGGACTTCCTTTTGAAAATTGACGAATTTGTAAAAAAGCGGCATCCAGAGCACCTTGATAAGTTAAAGGCTCATGTACATACCTAAGTTGGTCCTCCTCATCGAACTTGTATTTGGAAGGAAATTTCACTTCAGTGAGATAACATAAAGTGGAGGTAAGATTATCGATACAACTGATGGCTGTAAAGGGATCATTGATTCCCGGAGAGAGGGCTCTACAAGCAATTTCTACCATTTGATGGATAGAATGTTCAGCATCTCGTTGTGTCGTTCTCGAGTTACCAAGAATCATATGATCTTCGAAATTAATAACAGACTCCTCGGTAAATTCTGTTTTGGAATAGAGAGTGATGATGGGTTGATTCTTAACAATGTAGCTCCCTATACGGTGGAGTGTAACGATAATGTACTCATGTTTTTTGGCTACTTTAAAGAGAGATTCGTTATAGAGGTATTGCAAGTATCCACTTTTGGGGGACTTTAATTCTTTTGAATGGGGGAATTCCTTGGTGTAGTGGTCTAAGCTTTCAGTATTAGAAGTTCCTGTAGGATTTTCCTCATCAAGTTCTTCAGAAAAAATAGATTCTATGTTTTTCATTAGAGATGAAGAAATATCAGAAATGACTTTACTGGCTTGAATGCTGATGGAAATATGGTGTATAAAAACAATGAGCAGAATAATATTGCCAATGGCAGCCAAAATAGCGACTAGAATAGATAAGGTAGGAATAAAGACTTCATTGTCGTTATCTTTAACAACATTCAATATGATAAGACAATAGACATAAGTGGAAACATAGGTACCTAAAACCACTTGATTAAGGCGCTCGTGCATAAAGTTTTTTAGTAATCGAGAACCAAATTGAGAAGAAGCCAAGGTTAAAGCAACCAGAGTAATGGAGAAGACTGTTCCGGCAACGCCTATCATGGCGCCAGAAATTGTAGACAGAACACTTCTGGCAGAGTCCGCACTTTCTGTGAGTATATTTCTGAGTATGCCCATAGATTCAATATCCACAGTTCTGTCGAAATAGATGAGCATAGAGGCTAATCCAATGGAAAATAAGATAATAAGAATGGGAATAAACCAAAAGCTTCCCATAAGCTCCTCCCATAAAAACCTTAATTTACCCATAAATTCTAAAATTTAAATTCTAAATGTAAAGTTTTTGATTCATACTAAAACCTAAGCCTTTGTAGATTTTAATTAAACTAGTCTAGTTTAAAGATAAAAAAAGACCAACATTTTGTATTGATCTTTTTACTCAAAGAGTTATGTCAGATTAACAAGCAGCTTGTTCTACTCATATCGGTTTATTTTTGCTCCAATAGCTTTAAGCCTGCCGTCGATATCTTCATATCCTCGATCGATCTGTTCTATGTTGTGGATAGTGGAGGTGCCTTTTGCAGACAAAGCCGCAATTAAAAGGGAAATACCAGCTCTTATATCTGGGCTGGTCATCGTTGTCGCTTTGAGTTCTGATTCAAAATCGTGACCTATAACTGTCGCCCGGTGAGGATCACAAAGAATGATCTTAGCACCCATATCGATTAATTTATCAACGAAAAAAAGTCGACTTTCAAACATTTTTTGATGAATTAACACACTCCCTCTAGCTTGAGTGGCTACTACCAAAATGATACTGAGCAAATCTGGTGTAAATCCTGGCCATGGCGAATCACTAATGTTCATGATAGACCCATCTATAAATGAAGCGACTTCATAACCGTTCGTATGCGCAGGAATATAGATATCGTCTCCTCTTTTTTCTAATTGAATTCCTAGCTTTTTAAAGGTGACGGGGATAATACCTAAGTTATCCCAGCTCACATTTTTGATAGTGATTTCACTCTTGGTCATCGCAGCCAAACCAATCCAAGATCCAATTTCAATCATATCTGGTAAAACGCGATGCGTACATCCCGATAAACTTTCAACGCCTTCAATTTTTAATAAGTTGGAACCAATGCCTTCAATTTTTGCGCCCATAGACACCAACATTTTACACAATTGTTGAATGTAAGGTTCACAAGCAGCATTATAGATACTTGTTTTACCTTTGGCAAGAACAGCCGCCATCAAAATATTGGCGGTTCCAGTTACCGAAGCTTCTTCCAAGAGCATGTCGGCTCCCTTCAAGCCTTTTGGGGCCTCTACTCCATAAAAGCGTTCTTCTTTGTTGTATCTAAATGTTGCACCGAGTTCTATAAATCCACCAAAGTGGGTATCCAAACGTCGTCTTCCAATTTTATCACCTCCTGGTCTTGGTATATATCCTTTCCCGAATCGGCCTAAAAGTGGTCCAACAATCATGATCGACCCTCTTAAACTACTGCCTTCTTCCTTGAATTTCTGGCTTTCTAGGTAATCTAAATTCAGTTCATCCGCCCTAAATGAATAACTTCCTTTGCCTAATTTCTGAATTTTCACTCCCAAGTTACCCAATATTTCGATGAGTTTACTTACATCTCTAATATCTGGAATGTTATGGATCTTGATTTCGTCTGAAGTTAATAGGACAGCACAAAGAATTTGTAAAGCTTCATTTTTCGCCCCCTGAGGTTGGATTTCACCTTTAAGTTGGTGTCCTCCTTCGATTTGGAAAGTTGCCATTTAGTATTTGCGTTTTCTATTGCGGTTGTTGTTCTTGAAGTTTTTCTTTTGTGGTTTTGAGCGTTTATTGGCTTGGCGTACCAAAGAATTGGCATCACTAAGCTCTTCGTTATCACTTTTTAAATCGAGTTGACCTTCACTTAAATCCCTCAAATGATCGAAAATAATTTTATCAGACACGGAATCTTTGTTCCAGTTCAAATAACATTTTTTCATGTGATTGGCGATGTTGAACATCAAACCATCTTTCATTTCTCCATCCTCAATTTTAATAGCTTCATCAATCATCCGTTTGATGTTATTACCGTAAAATCTATATTTAGGAAAGTTTTGTGGATATGGCAATGGCTCTGGTCGAGCATATAGCTCTTCTCGAGAAGGCATTGGGAACGGTGACTCTACATCCAACTCAAAGTTACTGATGATAAAAAGTTGATCCCAAAGTTTATGTTGAAAATCTGGAACATCTCTCAAGTGAGGACTCATATTCCCCATCACATCTATTATACCTCTAGCGGTTCTGTTCCGCTTCTCATCATCTTCGATGGTCTTGGCGTATTCTACCATTTTCTGGATATGTCTTCCATATTCTGGTATCTTTAGTTCGTTTCTTTCGGAATTGTACTCTAAGTAAGTTATCAATGGTCTGTATGTTTTAATATGAATGCAAAATAAGCATTTAATTTTGTTTCTGTTTAAAGAGAGATCACATTCTCAATCTCCTCCCCGACTTGTTTATATTTTTCAATGACAATATCTGGGGATTTTAGGGTAACATTTATAGAAACGCTGGTATATTTGCCCTTTGAAGATTTTTTGGTTGAAATAACAGCGCCAAGATTATCAAAAATGGAAATCAATTTATCCAAATTAGCTTGATCTGATGAAGGGACGATGAATTTATACAAGTACAGAGAAGGCCAATCGCTGGTTTTCTTGAGTCTTTTTCGCAACTTTGTATAAAATTCATCTGAAGAATTATCGGATGTCATTTTAATTTTTTTATGCAAATATACTGTTATTCGTCGTTTTTATAAATCATAGCCTTATAAATCCCTAATGAAAATAAAGTCCGTCAAAAATTTACTTATAGGTGGCCCAAGTACTGGAAAATCTACAGTTATAGAAGCGCTGTCCGACTTAGGTTATTTTTGTTTCCCAGAAGTATCCAGAGAAGTTACCTTGGAAGCAAGAAAGCTAGGGATAGAGCATTTGTTTTTGAACGAACCTTTGCGCTTTAGTGAAATGCTCTTAAAAGGACGCATAAAGCAATTTGAAGAAGCTGAAACTTTAGACACTCATCATGTTTTTATGGATAGGGGCATCCCCGATGTGACGGCTTATATGGATCATTTTCAAGAGGATTATCCGAAGGAGTTTCAAAAAGCAAACAAAACCTATGTGTATGATAATGTCTTTCTATTTCCGATCTGGAACGATATTTACACCCAAGATAATGAACGTTTTGAAGATTTAAACCTTGCTGAAAGTCTACAAGATTCACTAGTGAAGACTTATCGAGACCTAGGCTATCCGTTGATAGAAGTACCCAAAGCCAGAATCCATGAGCGCATGGACTTTATTCTTAACAGCATAAAACCCAAATGAAACCGATTCCTCTAGATATACTTAAGACCTATTGGGGGTATGAACAATTCAAACCCTCACAGGAACTTGCGGTAGATTCTATTTTGGGACAAAAAGATACCTGTGTGTTTTTACCTACTGGTGGAGGAAAGTCTATTTGTTTTCAAGTACCTGCCCTAGTAGAGCCTGGCATTTGTATTGTGATATCACCTTTAGTCGCTTTAATGCAAGATCAAGTAGAAAATTTAAAATCTAGAGGAATAAAAGCACAACTGCTCAAAAGTGGTATGTCTTATGTCGAGGTAGACCAGCGACTGGATAATTGCATTTATGGCAACTATAAATTCCTCTACCTTTCTCCAGAGCGACTTCGGCAGGAATTGGTTAGGGAACGCATCAGAAAAATGAATGTTAATTTTATAGCCGTCGATGAAGCTCATTGTATTTCACAATGGGGTCACGATTTTAGACCTGCTTACAGAGAAATTCATTTATTGAAGGAGTTACAGCCTGGTATATCCATCATTGCTCTTACTGCCACCGCCACAGAGCAAGTTAAGCAAGATATTATCACAGAACTAGAACTTGAAGACCCTGCGGTTATTTCAGAGAGTTTTAGGCGACCCAATATTGCTCTTCTTACTGATTTTACGGCAGATAAAATGAATGCCTTGTACTCACAACTTAACACCGCCACAGAAAACAGCATCGTTTATGTTAGAAATCGATCTGCCTGCACCGAGTTATCTGAGTTTTTGAATAAGAAAGGACTCCGTTCCACTTATTTTCATGGGGGTATTTCACAGACAGACAAGCAAAAAAAATTAGCGAACTGGCTGAAAGAGGACGTTCCTATTATGATAGCAACCAATGCTTTTGGAATGGGAATCGACAAAGCCAATGTAAGACAAGTAATTCATTACCATCTGCCAGAAAGTTTAGAAAGTTATTATCAAGAAGCAGGAAGAGCAGGTCGTGATGGAAAGCCTGCCAAAGCTATCGTCTTGTTCAACGAAAGCGACAAACAGAGGCTCAAAAATCAGTTTATCAAAACCATCCCTAGTTTTGAAGCAGTGCAAAAGGTGTATAAAGCTTTAATGAGCAACTTCAGAATAGCTTACGGCGAGGGAGAGAACGAAGTTTTTGATTTCAATTTTTACGAGTTCTGCTCTCATTATAAACTACATACGATATTAACCTACAATACTCTGAATCTTTTAGATAGACTAAGTGTCATCAGCTTAAACAAATCATTTCAGAAAAAAGCAAAGCTAAAATTTTCAGTATCCAGTAAGGCTGTGATAGACTTTATCGACAGTCATTCGCAATTTGCTTTATTAATTAGGACTATTTTGCGAACCTATGGAGGAGTGTTTGACAATGAGTTGACTTTAAACACGCAACTCATCAAAAAGAAAACAGGATATAATGACAAAGAGGTTTATACCCAACTAGAAGCTTTAGAAAAACATGGCATCCTATCGGCAGAATTTATTAAGCAAGATTTGAGCATTACTTTTATTCTCCCACGTGAGGACAAATACACTTTGAATCCTTTAAAAAAGTATGTAAATCATTATCAAACTAATAAGCTTCAAAAAGCAGAAATGGTTTTGCTATACATCGAGGAGAAGAGGTTGTGTTTACAAAGTTTTATTTTGAAGTATTTTGGCGAAAAAGAGTCCAAGCCTTGCGGAAAATGCTCTGTTTGTTTAGCAGCTCAAGCCAAAAGAAATCCAAAATCAGCTTCCAAATATCAAGACTTAAATCGTTTTATCTTGGAAGAATTAAAGCAGTCCAACTTAAGTTCAAAAGAACTTTCTCTGAAGAGCAAATATCCTAAAGAAGCGCTACTAGAGTCATTACAACAACTTCTGGAAAGCGGTAAAATAAGATTAGAATCTAATAATACCTATAGTTTTAACCTATGAGAACCTTACGAATACTATTTATGGGAACGCCAGAATTTGCTGTCGGCATTTTAGATCGTTTACAAACGTCCAATTTTGATATCGTTGGAGTGGTCACTGCGGCAGATAAGCCTGCAGGACGTGGTAAGCAGATGAAATCTTCTGCGGTAAAGACGTATGCCCTCAATCACGATTTGGAAGTCTTACAGCCTACAAATTTGAAATCTGAAGATTTCCAGGATGATTTGAAACGCCTAAATCCCAACTTGATTATAGTGGTGGCTTTTAGAATGCTCCCCAAAGCGGTCTGGAATTTCCCTGACTATGGCACTTTTAATCTTCATGCCTCCTTACTTCCTCAATATCGTGGTGCTGCTCCAATCAATTGGGCGATTATTAATGGAGAAAAAAAGACGGGAGTCACTACTTTTTTTATCGATGAAGAAATCGATACTGGGAAAATCATTGACTCTAAGTCTATTCTTATAGCTGAAGAAGACAATGTAGAGACCTTGCACGACAAATTGATGACTCTTGGAGCCGATGTGGTTCTAGAGACCGTCAAGGCGATTGAACAAGCTAAGGTAGAGCCTAAGCCACAAGAGAATACTTCCAAATTAAAAGCAGCGCCCAAACTAACGAAAGAAAATACAAAAATAGATTGGGACCAATCTGGGAAGGCTATTGTTGACTTTATAAGAGGCTTATCCCCCTTTCCAGTCGCTTGGACTGAACTCATTATAGACGATGAACTAAAAAAGATTAAAGTTTATAAGGCTAGCTATAAGGTATCGGACCACCAAAGGGAAATTGGGTCAACACATTCGAATACTGAAATAAAAACAATTGATGTTGCTGTAAAAAATGGATATGTACACCTCGAAGAACTCCAATTTCCAGGAAAAAAGAGGATGAAAGTGAAGGCCTTGCTCAACGGAATGGCATGGAAAAGCGATTACCGATTTTGTTAAAATGCATCTCAACCTTGGAATATTTTATAGAAATAGAAGAAAAAAGCCTGTTTTTCGCCTATTCGGCAAGGATTTTATGCGCAAACTCTTGCACAGTAATATTTTCCATATAAATTTGTAATGTGTTAATAAAATGTTTAATCAACAAAATCTAAATTTTACATTATGAACAAAACGAATTTAATTGATGCCATGGCAGAAGATGCTGGTGTTACAAAAGCAGAAGCTAAAAAAGCATTAGAGTCTTTTCTAGAAAACGTAGAAGGTGCTCTTAAGAAAGGAGATCGTGTATCTTTAGTTGGATTTGGATCTTGGTCGGTATCTAAAAGAGCTGCTCGTGAAGGTAGAAACCCACAGACAGGAAAAACTATCAAAATTGCTGCTAAAAATGTAGTAAAATTCAAAGCTGGATCTGACTTGCAAAAAGCAGTCAACTAAGCTAAAGAATTTACATTTTTTTTAGAAATTAAAGACCTTTCTTCCAAAAGGTCTTTTTTTATTGATAATTTTTTATACTTTTAGTTAAATTGTTAATTCTTATACGCTCACTATGGAAAAACTTCAACCCCACCGAGGAGATGTTTTAGTATCAGAACCTTCTACGATTGGCGATTTAACCTTCAATCGCTCAGTCATACTCCTCGCCCACCTCGATACTGAAGGTGCAGTAGGTTTTATTCTCAATAAACCCTTAGATTTTGACCTTGAAGAATTAATTCCTGAAATAGAAGAAAATTTTAAAATTTTCAATGGAGGACCTGTTGAACAGGAAAATCTATACTTTATTCATAATGTTCCACACCTCATTTTAGAAAGTGTGGAAATTAAAGAAGGCATTTATTGGGGAGGCTCTTTTGAAACTATTGTGGAATTGATCAATTCTAAACAAATCACTTCGGCTAACATTAAATTTTTCTTAGGCTATTCTGGATGGGATCCGTCTCAATTAGAAACTGAAATCGATTTGAATACTTGGGTCATAGACTCCGAAACTAAAGCGAAAGACATTCTCAACTCGTTGAAAGATGGTCAATTCTGGCAAGAGAAAATGAAAAAACTTGGCGGAGACTATCTTATTTGGTCCAATGCGCCTGAAAACCCAAACTACAATTAAATATCTACCAACCTTGCTTTAGCATTCAGCTTTCCAACCAAGTTTCTAGCTACAGTATTGGTATACGATTTCTTTCTATATTTAGTAATCGGTTGAATGCCTTGTATGGCATTGGTAAAGAATATTTCATCAGCCTTTTGAAGTTCGAAAGGGGAAACAGTCTCCTCTTTTAAAGTGAAGTCTTCAGATTTATTGAGTATTTCTATGAGTTGTTTTCTGATAATTCCATTCAAACATCCATCAGATAATGGCGGCGTTTTTATTTCCTTCCCCTTAATAATGAACACATTACCATTGGTCATTTCAAGTACTGATTTATTTTGATTAATTAAGAAACAATTATCAAAGCCATTTTCCTTAGCATAGATTCCTGCTAAAATATTCACTAATTTATTGTTAGACTTAATCGTTGAAAGCATGCCAGAAAGCACATAATGGTCTTTGTATAACTCCACTTCATAAGGATCATCACTAATTGTAAAAAAAGCACCATCTAAGGGTTTTACACTTATAAAATAACCAATAGAGTTTCTCTCGGGTGTATAATAACCCCCTGCTTCTCTATGGATATTAATTTTAACGCGAACAGCTGAAGACTCTAGATCATTAGCTTTAACAAGCTCTATGATCTTTTCTTCAAGAAATTCTGGAGAAAAGTCCATAGGAATGGACATTCTTAAAATTCTCATGGACGACATTAATCTAAAGTAATGGGTTTCCCAAAACATAATTTTAGAATTAATGACTCGCATGGTCTCAAAGAGACTATCGCCGTAATTATAACCTCTATTATTAAGATTTAGTGTTGCTTCATCAGATGGTAAAAGATTACCATTAAAACTTACTTTCATACCAAGTTTGACTTTAAGAAGATCCTAGAATTTGTTTTAAATCAGATACCATGTTACTCCAAAGCATCTTGCCCTCATCTTCTTCACCTTCTTCAGCAAAATCTGTGATCATCAAAGACACATCTTTAGTGATTTCATCCACTTGAATTTTCATTTCAAAGAAATAATTTAAGCCCTCTTCTTCATCTTCAGTCCATCTTAACTTGATTCGATCGTCTGCTTTTTTTGAGAGGAGTTTTGCTTCCTCTTCGCTCCCTTCCCACATAAATGTAAATAACTCGCCTCTTGAGTTCACATTATCTGCAAACCACTCGCTTAATCCAGAAGGGGTAGAAATATATTGGTATAGCAAAGATGGGGAAACCTGTATAGGAAATTCCATCTCGTATTTTACTTTATCACTCATTGCAAAGAATTTTATTTTAAAAAGCAATATATGGATAATTGCGTGAAGTATAAAAACTTTATTTGAAATTATTATACAATCAAATTTGTGAAAGCAAAAGATAATATTATCTTTGCAAACCTTAAATGGCGTGGTAGCTCAGTTGGTTAGAGCGTCGGATTCATAACCCGGAGGTCACGAGTTCAACTCTCGTCCACGCTACATTTTAAAACCTCACAACTAGTGAGGTTTTTTTATACACAAGTTTTTGTTTTTTAAAACTTGAGAAAGCATCATATAACCTTAGCACCAATGTCTTTAGCTAAGTACAAAGCTTAATATAAACAAGTTGTGAGATTTGTCCGAAACGGATATTTAAGCGTTTCAAATATTTAAACTCAGTATTTATGCTATTGATTTACATTTAGAACTAAAAGAAAATAAACTCATCTAGACTTTAAGTCATAACTACAGTTCTAATTATTTAGCTCTTTTGGTCGCTGACTTCTTACGCTTGTCTTGGGCTTCTACTTCTTTATCTTGTTGTTTTTTAAGCTTTTCTTTTGCTAAAAGTTCTCTATCAAAATGAACACCATCCCCGTGCATATCGGCTAAATGCACTTCATGTTCAGCTTTGCCTGCATTTTCCCAAGGCCTAATGCCTTTATATTTATTTCTCGTTCCCATAATTTTTTATTAAATGTAATGATAAATTCACATTTACACTATGTAAGAAAGCGTTAAAAGTTAAAATCCTTAATAATTTGATAGTTTTTTTATTAATTCTTCTAGGTTAAAGGATTCCTGTTCTCCAGACTTCATGTATTTTACATTATAAACTTCAGATTGCATTTCAGTACCTCCAGCTAAGACCACAAAAGGAATATTCCGTTTATCAGCATAAGTCATTTGTTTTTTCATTTTAGCAGCGTCGGGATATAATTCAGCGGCTACAGAAGCAGCTCTTAAAGCGTTAACAGCCTTCAAGGCATATAAAGCCTCTTCTTCCCCAAAGTTTATAAATAAGACTTTTGTCGTTTCTTCTATAGCTTTGGGAAATAAATCCAATTCTTCTAAGACAAGATAAATCCTATCTAGTCCAAATGAAACACCTACTCCACTCATGTTCTTCAGTCCAAAAATACCGGTAAGGTCGTCGTATCTTCCGCCGCCACCTATCGACCCCATTTTGACTTCTTCTGGAGCAGAAATTTCAAAAATAGCCCCCGTGTAGTAATTGAGTCCGCGAGCTAGAGTCACATCCAAGTCCAACTGAGCAGTCTTAAGAGGCAAGGACTGTAGAGCCTTTTCTATAAATTCAAGCTCTTGGATTCCTCTTTGCCCTACTTCAGAATCAGAAAGTAAGGATTTTAAAAGTTTAATCTTTGTCGAAAAATTACCTTCAAGGCTGAAAATAGGCTGAATGTTTTTGAGAGCGTTTTCAGAAATTCCTTTTTCAAGCATTTCTTTTTTTACGCCCTCCTCGCCTATTTTATCTAACTTGTCTAAAGCTACCGTAAAATCTATCAATTTGTCACTTTCTTCTATAACTTCAGCTAGTCCAGAAAGGATTTTTCTGTTATTCATTTTTATAGTTACCCCTTCTAAACCTAAACTTGAAAATACAGCATCATATAGCTGAATAAATTCCACTTCTTGCCATAAACTATCACTCCCAATTACATCGGCATCACATTGTAAAAACTCTCTGAATCTACCTTTCTGTGGTCGATCTGCTCTGTAAACATTTTGAATTTGAAAACGTTTAAACGGAAAGTCGATTTCGTTTTGGTGTTGTACCACATACCTTGCAAAGGGAACAGTAAGGTCATATTTTAAAGCTTTTTCTGAAATTTGAGTCGATAGTTTCAGGCTATCTTGAGAATTATAAACATCTGAGTTTACTTTTCTTAAAAAGTCTCCAGAATTCAATATCTTAAAGATGAGGCGGTCGCCTTCATCGCCATATTTCCCCATCAAGGTTTCAGAATTCTCGAAAGTTGGAGTTTCTATAGGTTGAAAACCAAAGGTTTTGAAATGTTTTTCAATTGTAGAGATAATATAGTGTCTCCTGCTCACTTCAACTGGAGAAAAATCACGTGTCCCTTTTGGTATTGACGCCTTGCTTGCCATGTGTTGTGCTAAAAAATTATAAAAAAGCTAAAATATAGTTACTTTTCAACCATACCACTAAAATATTGATAAAGTTTGCCTTTGGTAATGTGTGCTCCTTGTTTAATCAGCGCAAAAATGTCCTTATTTCTGTCCTCACTTAAAGCCTTTCTAGAGGTGTAAATATGTACATCCTCATTCAGCAAACTATCCCTAAGCCATTGGAATCCTTGTTTAGTATTAATATCGACCGCTTCGTTTTCAATTTTAATACCTATAAGATCTATATGCTGATCTGTAAATTCAAAAAGAAACAACTGCTGCGGTGAGAAATGCTCTAGGTAGTTAACGTTGTTCAACACCCCTTCCCAGACCAAATCGCTAAATACATCCAGTTCATCTTCTGCCACCTGCGGTTTGTTGGTTTTGATCTCCTCCCATTCTTCATTGGTGATAGATTGGCTTGCCAAGAAATTTATAAATTCTTGGTGCATTTCCTTTAGCTGTTCCTGTGTAAGTCTTTCGTATTTCATAGTTGCAAAAATAAAAAAAGATCGGTAGTTGGTCTACCGATCTTCTCTTTGTTCATTATTTTATTTTAAAAAATATAGCGCAATCCAACTTGCATTCTCCATCTAGAGAGTAAACTTGTGTTAACGACAAAGGTATCTACTCTATTCGCATTGTAAGTATACACGGGTTCGTTGGTCACAGAATCCACTGCCACCCCTACAGGCTGTTGATTAAATGGTTCTTGAACTATACCCCAATCTGAATTCAATAAATTTCCAAAATTCAAAATATCAAGACTTATCTGGATTGTGTTGATTTTAGTATCGTTGACTTTAAAGTTATAATCTTGAAGTATTTTAATATCCACTGTACTTCTCCATGGGGCTTTAGCACCATAACGTCCAAAATAACTTCCTCGATTATCACTCATATAATCGTTATTTTCAATAAAAGTATTAAAAGCCTCAGCTTGTCCAGGACCAGAAAAGGTCATTTGATCCAACTCCTGAACCGTAGGGATATATAGCAAGTCATTTCTATCTGACCCATCATTATTGATATCTCCTCCATAGGTAAAGTTATAACGTCCACCTTGAGCATACTCTATAAAACTAGACACTGTTGTTTCCCATTGATTAATCTTCCCGTATTCCCAATTTTTGGAAATAACAGCTATAAACCTATGTGTATCTCCATATTTGGAAAAGCCTAACGCATCATTATTGGCGTTTCCTACTGTTGGGTTAAAGGTAAAAGCATCTCCTGTAATTTCAGCTTCTATAGAGTTTACATCTTTAGCATTCAAATAGCTATAAGATGTGCTAATATAGAGACCATTATCAAAAAACTTTTTCAAAGTTCCTACTGCATTAAAAATGCGTCCTTTATTGGAATTTGTAAAGACATACGCATCGTTTTCGCCCTTATCTGCTGCCCTATAAATAGCTCTGCTATCTACGCCTTCCAAAGTTCCTGTTGGCTCTTTGAGTCCCCAGTTTTGAACATGTGCAGCATTAAGGTCTTCCGTATAAGAAATATCTGAACTTGCAATAAGTCCATTTTCAAATTTATAATCTAGTCCAATATTGGTTCTCCAAACTTGCGGAAACTTAAAGTCTGGATCTACGATTTGGAAAAATCCTTGATCGGCTCCACTTACCTGATTACCGATCCAAACAAAAGGTAATCTACCAGTAAACACTCCGGTTCCTCCACGGATTTGAAGGGTTTTATCATTTCTAACATCCCAGTTGAAACCCATTCTAGGAGATATTAAAAATTGATCTGTAGGTAATTGAGTTGAATTTAAAGTCGTTTCTGCATTGGTTTCAGGATCAAAATAGACCGTTGTTGGATCCACTGTAGCGCCATTATCGATATCTATATATTTTTGAATCTTCTCATCGGTATCAAAATATAAGGGTTTGTCTAAACGCAAACCGAAGGTTAGCTTGAAATTGTCGGTCATACTCCATTCATCCTGAGCATAAAAAGACAGCTGACCTACATTGGTTTCAGAGAGTCTCCAACCTCCGTCGTTTCCAACACCATTGTCATTTCTAGAATCGAAAGTAGATTGAGCAAAAGCTAGATTTTGAGCAATTGCACTTTGGGCACCTGCACTTGCATCTGCTAGAAATGCATTGACAGAAGGATAAGCATTAAAAGTTCCAAAATATCCATTAGGATTACCGAAATTATCATATCCCCCTAAATTAAAGGAGTTATCAAATTCAAATCGTTCAAAAGCCCCACCAATAGTTATCGAATGGTCCCCAACAAAAATATTGACATTATTGGTCACTTGAAAAACTTTCTGTTGCAATTCGTTATTGATAGAAAAAGGTTCGTGTCCAGCAATGATGTAATTGGATCCGTTCCCATCTTGTATGGTAATAGGAGGTGCTGGAGTCGAAAATGGATTTCTAAAATCATCAAAATAAGTGTAACCAGCTTGAAATTTGTTAGAAACATTCCCAAACGTTGAATTCAGTTCAAATTGAAAAGAATCGAGGTTGTTGTTGATTTCATAGGCTGAATTCTCAAATTGAATAACCGAAGGACTAGGACCTCTAAAGCCTAAAGCTGTTCTGTTAGCTGGAGTATCTTTTGAAGCTTTCAAGAAATTATAGATAAAAGCTGCTTTGTGATTTTGATTGATATTCCAATCCAATTTAATAATTCCCTTGGTCGATTCTGAATTGAAATTAAAGTCTTCAAAACGTCCTGTATCGTAGCCTAAATCTGACAAAGCTTGAGAAACCGCAATCATATCTGAAGCTAATACTCTAGACTCATTAATAGCTCCTGTACCTCTATTTGGTGAAAATGGAGATCCTAGATCTGTACGATCATCTTTTTCGAAATTGACAAAGAAAAATAATTTATTTTCAACAATTGGCCCTCCAATACTCACACCGTATTGTAGTTGCTCTAGATCTGCTTTGGGAACGTCCTGACCTTCAATTTTACCACCGGTTAAATCTTCATTTCTAAAGAAAGAATATACAGTTCCTTTAAAGGTGTTGTCACCACTTTTAGTCACTGCGTTCACAGAAGCTCCTGTAAAACCAGAAAGTGTAACATCATAAGGTGCTGTAGTTATCTTTATTTGCTCAATAGCATCTAAGGACACAGGCTGCGCCCCTGTTTGTCCACCAGGAGTTGGTGAATCCAATCCAAAAGGATTATTGAAAACAGCTCCATCTAACGTAAAGTTGTTGAATTGATCATTTCTACCTCCAAAAGAATTTCCACTTGCTGTGGGCTCGAGCCTTGTAAAATCTTGAGCTGATCTGGAAATGGTGGGCAAGCGTTTTAAATCTCTACTCGTTACTTGAGTTGCCGCTCCAGTTCTTTGACTTGAGAACGTAGGATTGTCTGATACGGTAATGGTAACTTCATCTAAGGCATTAGAAGAAATAAGTAAGGTCACTTCAATATTGAAAGTTTCGCCAAGATCTAGGTTGATATTTTCTAAGGTCTCGGTTTCAAAGCCAACATAAGAAATAGCCACTGTATAAGGCCCACCTATTCTCATGTTATTGATTCTAAATCTTCCATCGATGTTGGTCATTGAACCGTATACAGATCCTGTGGGGACATGAGTAGCAAGGATGTTTGCTCCAGGAAGCGTAAGGCCAGAATCGTCTTTTACTAAACCAGACATAGTAGAAGTCGTAACTTGAGCCATGCTCACAAAACTGATTAAAAATAAGATAATTAAAAAGTAATTTTTTTTCATAATGGATTGTGTTTGAAATTTGATTCATAGGTATAATAAAAAAGCTGACTCGTTTGGGAGTCAGCTTTTTTTAAGAAAATCTTAGTTAAAACATTAGCTTTCAGCGATTACTTCGAATGAAAAATCTAATATAACATCTCTGTGGAATCTTAGCTTAGCGTCATATTGACCTAAACGTTTGATGTTCCCACCTAGAATAGTAATGAATTTTTTATCGATATCTACTTCATGTTTCGCTAGGTGATCTTTAAGGTCTGCAGTAGTAATACTACCAAACAATTTATCTCCAGTTCCAGTTTTTGAAGTGATCTTAAGGTCGATCTCTTTTGCTTTTTCAGCACGAGTTTTAGCCTCATCGATAACTTTTTTCTCTTTATAAGCACGTTGCTTTAGGTTTTCTGCCAACACTTTTTTCGCAGAAGGAGTTGCCAAAACAGCAAGACCTTGAGGAATTAAGAAGTTACGTCCATATCCATTTTTTACGGATACAAGATCGTCCGTAAAACCAACATTGTCAACGTCTTTTTTTAGTATAATTTCCATTTTTCTGCCTTTTTATTTTAATAAATCACCTACATATGGCATCAAAGCTAAATGACGTGAACGTTTGATAGCTTGAGAAACCTTTCTTTGGTATTTTAAAGATGTACCTGTTAAACGTCTTGGTAAAATTTTACCTTGTTCGTTTACAAATTCCATCAAGAAGTCGGCATTTTTGTAATCTACATACTTAATACCAGCTCTTTTAAAACGACAAAAACGCGTTTTGCTTTTTGTTTCAATATCTAACGGGGTAAGATACCTGATCTCACCGTCGTTTTTTCCTTTTGATTGTTCTTCAATTGTTGCCATAATTACGCGCCGGTTTTAATTCGTTTAACTCGTTCTTTAGCCCAATCGATAGCATGTTTGTCTAGCTTAACAGTTAGATAACGCATCATACGCTCATCTCTTCTAAACATAACTTCTAAAGGCTCGATAGTAGGACCTGCCACTTCGTACTCAAACATGTGGTAAAATCCACTCTTTTTGTGTTGAATTGGGTACGCTAATTTTTTTAGCCCCCAATCTTCTTTGTTCACCATCTTGGCACCTTCAGAAACAAGAAAATCTTCGTATTTCTTCACTGTTTCCTTTATCTGGTCTTCAGATAAAACGGGATTCAAGATGAAAACAGTTTCATAATGATTCATAATTTTACATTTTATTTTAATGCCTGCAAAAGTACACTATATTTTGAATACTGCAAACCTGGTTTAAAGTTATATTATGAGGCACTTCAGTTTATTTAAATAAATTCATTCCCTTATCTTTACTCAAATTTTCCATTTATGATAAACACCTATATAGATCATACCTTATTAAATGCTGAAGCTACTTTAGTACAAATTCATAAGTTATGTGAAGAAGCCCTTGCTTATAAGTTTGCAACGGTATGCATCAACCCAAGTTATGTAAGTGCCGCCGCAAAAATCTTAGAAACATCCGACGTTAAAGTCTGCACCGTAGTAGGATTCCCACTTGGTGCGACCTCTACAAGGTCTAAAGTTGAGGAAGCCAAACAAGCTATAAAGGAAGGTGCCTCAGAAATTGATATGGTGCTTCATCAAGGACAATTAAAAAGTAAAGAATTTCAATATGTTGAAAACGATATACGAGCTGTCAAAGATGGTATAGGATCTCATACCTTAAAAGTGATCTTAGAAATCTGCAACCTTACAGATGAAGAAATTGCCGAGGCTTGCCGGATCGCTGAACGAGCTGGCGCCGACTTTGTGAAGACTTCTACTGGATTTGGCAGTCATGGAGCTACGCTAAAGGCTGTCCAAATCATGAAGGAAAACATCTCAAATCGAGTTCAGATTAAAGCCTCTGGAGGCATCAAGGACTCTAAGACCGCTCAAGAATACATCAATTTAGGTGTAACAAGAATTGGAGCTTCTTCAGGAATTGCTATTGTAGAGGGAACGTCTTCATCCACTAATTACTAAAAATTATAAAAATGAGTGTACATATAAATGCCAAAAAAGGAGAGATCGCAGAAACTATTCTTCTCCCTGGTGACCCTTTAAGGGCAAAATGGATTGCAGAAACTTATCTAGATAATGCTGTTTGTTATAACAAAGTTAGAGGAATGCTAGGATATACAGGAACTTACAAGGGTCGTAAAATGTCTGTACAAGGGACTGGTATGGGTATTCCGTCTATTAGTATTTATGCCCATGAATTAATCACAGAATTTGGAGTGAAAAACCTCATACGTGTAGGAAGTGCAGGGGCAATAAAACAGAACATCAAAATGCGCGATGTTATTTTTGCTATGTCGGCGTCTAGTTCGTCTTCTTTAAACAGAAATCGATTTAATGGTGGAGATTTTGCCCCAACCGCTAGTTTTGATTTATTTGATAAAGCGATAAAGACTGCTAGGGATCAAAAGATCTCATTTAAAGCAGGAAATGTCCTGTCCTCAGACTTTTTCTATACAGACGATCCTTTGGATCATGAAAAATGGGCTGCCTACAACGTCCTTTGTGTGGAGATGGAAGCAGCTGGGTTATACTCTATAGCCGCAAAGCACAACGTTAATGCTCTAGCTATTTTAACCATCTCTGATTCTTTGATTACTGGAGAACAAACTACAGCACAAGAACGAGAATCTACATTTAGTAATATGATAAAAATAGCCCTGGAGCTTGGATAGTAAAGATTCCGACCTACAAATTTTAAAGCAATACCAAGGATTTTTGAAAACTGGAATGATGGTAAATCAACTTCCAGAGACAAAGATCCTTGCAATGCAATCCACTCTAAACCCAAAATCTACACCCTTAGAAAGTTTTCCTTTTGAAGAGGCTAAAGCCTTTAACTTTTTAGGAAAGCGCGCTGAAGTGTTTTTTCAATTATATCTGAAACAGTCTAGACGCTATAGGGAGATTGCTTACAGTCTTCAAATCATAAAAGACAAAACAACTCTTGGTGAATTCGATTTTATCTGTTTTGATAATGACACTGGTGAAGTTGTGCATGTAGAATTAGTGAACAAGATTTATTTGTTTGATGATGACCTTCACGAAGATCCAGATTTTTGCTGGATAGGCCCTAATAGGCGCGACCGATTTATCGATAAGGTAGAAAAATTAAAGACCAAACAGTTTCCCTTACTCTATCATCCAGATGCTGAAGCCACTTTACAGAAGCTTGATTTGGACCCGTGGAAAATTGAGCAAAGACTATGCTTCAAAGCGATCTTATTTTTACCCGAAAATGGTCATATAAGGTTCCATAAGACCAATCTCAATTGCATCTCTGGATACTATTATACCTTCAAGGAGTTTTTAGACAAGCCCTGGAAAGATCATAAATTTTATATTCCTAAAAAAATCAATTGGTTTGTAGATGAAACTCAACATACCCATTGGCATTCTTATTCCAAAATCTTAATGCAGCTTCAACACTTGTTAGAACAAAACCAGTCTCCCATGCTGTTCAGAAAAGACGAGAGTGAAAACACATTTAAATGTTTTGTGGTCTGGTGGTAAATTATAGATGCATTTCGATCACGTCTTCAGCTTGCATTTGTTCGATGGTCTGCTCCCCTATTCGATAGCGAATTAGTCGTAGAGTTGGGAGGCCTACTTTGGCAGTCATTTTTCTTACTTGTCTAAATTTACCTTCAGTAAGCGTAATAGACAACCAAGAGGTTACTCCATGATCGTTTTCATTTCTAATATCTTTAGCACGTTTTGGTAAATCTTGAGGTGGATCCATCAGTTCAACTTGACAAGCCAGTGTCTGGTAGGGCTTACCATAAATACTAATCTCTAAGCCTTGAGACAATTTTTCAACATCCTCTTCCCTTGCAATACCATCCACTTGCACCCAATATTCCTTCTCAACGCCCGAGGAGGTAATATGATGGCTAAATTTACCATCTGTTGTTAAGAACAATAAACCTTCAGAGTCTTGGTCCAATCGACCCACCGACATTATTCCTTCAGGAAAATCGCTAAGCTCACCTAATAATCTCTTATTTTTGCGTCGCTTTTGGTTATAGACAAATTGACTTAACATGCCGTAAGGTTTAAAAATTTTATAACAAGCCATTAATAAAAATTTCAATAATTATATTTAAGCAAAATTACATTAAGAAGTATGATAGATCAAATAAAAAGTAACTACGGGCATATTTTTGAAGAGGAGTTGATTCAAGAAATCAATGAGGTTGGGGTAATTAAATCTATTGAAGCAGGAGGAGAATTGATTCGCCCTGGACAGTACATGAAGGCTATGCCCTTATTACTAGACGGTGTTATAAAAGTGATGCGTGAAGACGATGATGGTTTTGAACTTATGCTATATTTTTTAGAAAAAGGAGAAACCTGTGCTATGACTCTCTCTTGCTGTACGGGTTCTGCCATTAGTGAAATAAAAGCTGTAGCAGAAACCGATTCAGACTTATTAATGATTCCTATTGAAAAGATGGAAGAATGGTTGGGAAAATACAAATCTTGGAGAAACTTTATTTTTAATAGCTACCACGAACGCTTAATGGAAGTTCTTGAAACTATAGATAATATAGCCTTTAAAAGAATGGATGAGCGTTTGATAGACTATCTTAGAAACAAGTCCAAACACTATGTTGATTCCGAGATTAAAATAACCCATCAAGATATTGCCTACGACCTACATACAAGTCGCGTTGTTATTTCAAGACTTTTGAAACAACTAGAAAAGATCAACAAAATCAAACTTAATAGGAATTCTATTAAAATATTAAACATTGGATAGTGAGTAACTTTTGTTACTGTCTTTTTTGATTAAATGCCGTTTATTTGTTTAAAATTTAATGTGTCTTTTAAAACACTATTCAATATTTTCAAAATATAAATGTTTGATATTGAATTTGTTAACAGATAAAAATTAAACAATTAGATAAAATTATGACAACTACAGTTTTAATACAGAATTTGAAATGCGGTGGCTGTGCCCATACCATTACAAAGAATTTAGAAACTTTAGAAGATGTTTCTCAACTAGAAGTAGATGTTGAAAACGAAAGAGTTTCTTATGATTACAACAATCCATCTACGGTAAGCCTAGTCGAAGAGAAGCTTAGGGTTTTAGGATATCCTATAATTGGAAACTCTAATACCTATTTCAATAAAGCTAAATCTTTTATAAGTTGTGCTACTGGAAAATTAAATCAATAATTAAAAAAAACAGTTATGACAATTAAACAATATAACGACAAACCCTTATCGCATTTATCTTACGCTATTGTGAGCGATGGAAAAATGGCACTCGTAGATCCCGCTAGAGACCCACAACCTTATTATGACTATGCAGAAGAGCAAAAAGCAAAAATAGTTGCTGTCTTTGAGACGCATCCTCATGCTGATTTTGTGAGTAGTCACCTGCAAATACATCAAGAAACTGGCGCTACAATTTACGTGAGTAAATTGGTGGGTGCAGATTATCCGCACCAAAGTTTTGATGAAGGTGAAGAACTTAAAATGAATGATATTACTTTTAAATGTATCCACACCCCTGGACATTCTCCAGATGGCATAACCATTCATGCAGTAGATAAAGCGACTACCAAAGAAGCTATTTTTACTGGAGACACTCTCTTTATTGGGGATGTAGGCCGACCAGACCTAAGAGAAAAAGCAGGAAATATGACTGCTAAGCGAAAAGAGTTGGCGCAGGCAATGTATAAAACAATGACTACCAAATACAATCACCTATCCGATAATGTATGGGTCTATCCTGCTCATGGAGCTGGAAGTTTATGCGGTAAAAACATGAGTACAGACACCACCAGTACATTAGGTAACGAACGTATAGGTAACTGGGCTTTCCAAGAGCAAACTGAAGAAGAATTTGTTGGTGAAATCTTGGATGGACAACCATTTATTCCCTCTTACTTTGGGCATAATGTAGATATCAACAAAACTGGAGCTGCAGCATTTAGGAAGTCTATTTCTGATATTCCTGTTCACCTGAACGTGGAATCTTTTGATGCAGATGCACCAATCATAGATACTCGTCCCCAAGCCGTTTATAAAGCCAACCATTTGCCAAAAAGCTTCAATATCATGGCTAGGTCTGAGAATGATAAAATTGAAACTTGGATTGGATCTATAGTCCAACCTAACGAAGAGTTCTATTTAGTATTAGACTCTATTTCAGATTACGATGAAATTCTGTCTAGAATTGCTAAAATAGGGTATGAATCTCAAATAAAAGCGGTCTTAACGCTTGGCCAAGTAAATTTTGAATCTTCTAATGATTTAGATTACACGGATTTTAAACAACATCCAGATCACTATACTATTATAGATATTCGGAATGTAAGCGAATTCAACGAATCTCAAAAATTTGATTCCGCTAAGAATTTTCCTCTTAACGAATTGAGAGCTTCAGCCAAAACTATTCCAACAGACAAGCCTATTATGGTCCACTGTGCTGGAGGATATAGAAGTGCTGCGGGAAGTAGTATTATAGAATCTATCTTGCCTAAAGCTAAAATCTTCGACTTAAGTGAACGCATTAACGATTTTGACTAAATAGATTTATAATTCATTTATTTTAAAGGTTGGTGAATTCTCACCAACCTTTTTTTTATAGTATTTTTGTAAATATGAATAAAAGTATAGTTTACCTCGGTCTTGTTTTAGCTTTAATTGGCTGTATGCAACCTTTAGAAAAAACCAACAACAAACAAACGTATTTAGTTCAAGGTAGCATCAATGGGAATTTTGAAGACCATATCTATATCCGTTTTGATGGAGCTCTAGACAGTGCTGCAGTGATTAATAACAGCTTCCAGTTTGAAGGGGAAGTATCCTCTCCTAAAGCCTTTCAATTTGAATTCGATTCGATCTCTACCTCAGATGTTTTTTATTTGGAAAACGATACGCTTCTTTTCGATATTCTTATTGATGAAGAAACCATAGACGGCCAAAATTTCAAACTCTTCGAAACTAAGCAAGTGAGCGGAGGTCAAACTCCAACTCTAAAAAAAGAGATAGAAACCTACTTCAAATCTTTTTCTAAATCCAAGAAAAACAGAGATGCTCTATACGCTAAAATAGACAGCTTGATTAAAAAGTATCCAAATCATGATTATTTAGGAAAAGTACTTTCACAAATAGCAATGGAACAAAATTTACTATTTAATGACATCAGAATGTTATACTCTAACTTGGATGTTGATGAACTGAACCCAAATGATGTCGCTATTTTAGAAAATTACCAAGACAAACGAAAAGCATTTCAAATAGGAAGTGAGATTCCTAACTATGAATTAATATCCATAGACTCTAAAGCAGTTGAATTCAAATCCCATTTATCTCAGTATACCCTCATTCAATTTTGGAACAGTTGGTGCGAGAAATGTAGACTTCAAAACAATACCTTAAAGGAAATCTACAAAAAATATAATTTTAAGAACTTTGAAATTATAAGTATATCTTTAGATACCAATCAAGAGGATTGGGTCTCTGCGGTTATGGAAGACTCTACACCTTGGGAGTCCTATAGGATTGAAAAAGGCTTTACTGGTAAAATGGCATCTGATATGGGGATTATTCATCTCCCACAGTATTATCTTGTCGATAAGAAAGGTAGAATTATTGAAATCAATTTAAGTACAGATGAGTTGGATACAATTTTATCTGTTTTGTTAAACTAAACTAAGTTCAAAAACGTTGTTATAAAAACTTTTAATTATGAAAAATGCTATAAAAAGTGTGATCCTAGTATTTGTTTTCTTTTGTTCAACTCAGGTTAGCGCCCAAAGTTTAGATTTGGGAATCAAAGGAGGTATTAATTATGCATCATTATCAAATTTAGATTCTGACGGTAGGTTAGGCTTTACAGGAGGTATTTTTGTTGGGGCCCGTTTCAACACCCTAGGACTTCAGGCAGAAGTTCTTTTTTCTCAACAAGGTGGTCGTCTTAATCAAAAAGATATCGAAACCGATTACGTCTTGGTTCCTGTTCTCGCCAAATTGCACTTCCTAAGAATTTTTAATTTACAGTTTGGACCTCAATTTAGCTACCTTTTGAATGATAATATCTTAGAATCCGAAAAGGTAGACATTTCTGGGGCCGTTGGATTGGGTTTAAGCTTGGGTTCTGGACTTCGTGTAGATGCCAGATATAATTTTGGATTTACAGATGCCGTTACCTTCGCCGGTGCGTCAGGAAAAAATAGATTTATTTCTCTGGCTCTGGGATATTCTTTTTTATAAGTTTAGCTTGAATAGTCTCTTGATTTTCGTCTATTTTTAATCTGAGCATTTCATAATTGGGATGCGTAAAAATAAGCTCGTCTCCCCTGTTTTTGGTATTTATCCTAAAGGAGCCATTGGAACTCGTTTTGGAATTTAGATCGGTCCCCATAACCTGTACCAAGACATTTTCCAAAGGTTCATCAGTTTCAGTTGTGACTTTACCATCGACGAGTTGACTATCGCTTCCACAAGATAAAAATGCAAAGGACAGAAGAACAAAAACAATTTTTTTCATAGTATTATTGTAATAATTTTTATATTAAAATTCTTATGAAACGAATATACATTTTCCTTTTCATCTTCTCTTTTTCCTTAACAATGCACTCACAAATAGTGAACGCTAATCGAGAAACATTTAGTAGAGCAGATACTTTGAGAGGCGGTTTACGCCCGGAACGCACAAGTTTTGATGTCCTCTCTTATACCTTGGACATTAAGGTAAATCCAGAAAAAAGATATATTCAAGGTTTTAATGAGATTGAGTTTGAAGTCAAAGCTCCGACCAAGCGTATTCAATTGGATTTGTTTCAAAATATGCAGATCGACTCTATTATTTCAGAAGGTAAATCTCTAAGTTATGAAAGAGAGTTCAATGCGGTTTTTATCAATTTCAATAAGCGGCTTCAAAAGTCATCTGTCCAACGCCTCAAATTTTATTATTCTGGATATCCAAGGGTTGCGAAAAACGCTCCTTGGGATGGTGGTTTTGTGTTTTCTAAAGATAGGAATGATAATCCATTTATAGGCGTAGCTGTTCAAGGAACAGGAGCGAGTTTATGGTATCCAAATAAAGATCACCAAAGCGACGAGCCTGAGTCTGTTGACATAAAAGTAGCTGTGCCCAATGGACTTATGAATGTTTCCAACGGAAGGTTAATTGCTGAAACAGCCTTAGAAGATGATTATACGCAGTGGCATTGGAGAGTAGAACATCCTATCAACAATTATAATATCACGTTGAATATTGCTGATTATGTTCATTTTGAAGACCAGTACAACGAGTTGTCCTTAGATTATTATGTTTTAAAAGAAAATTTGGACAAAGCAAAGCAACAGTTCCAACAAGTTCAACCTATGATGGATTGTTTTTATGAAAAATTCGGAGAGTATCCTTTTCAAAAGGACGGTTTTAAACTCGTGGAAACCCCTTATTTAGGAATGGAACATCAAAGTGCTGTAGCTTATGGAAATGGCTACCAAAATGGATATTTGGGCACTGACCTTTCCAAAACTGGTATTGGGCTGAAGTGGGACTTTATTATTATCCATGAATCTGCCCATGAGTGGTTTGGAAATAGCGTGTCTGCAGCAGATATCGCAGATATGTGGATACATGAAAGCTTTACAGCCTATGCAGAATCTGTTTTTGTTGAATGTGAGTTTGGTAAAAAAGAAGCGATAAGGTATTTATACGGCCTAAGAGATATTATAGCAAACGATAGGCCTATAATAGGCAAATATGGAGTGAATAATGAAGGCTCTGGAGATATGTACTATAAAGGGGCTAATATGCTGAATACATTGAGAAGCGTTGTTAATAATGATGAAAAATGGTGGAGCTTACTAAAAGAGTTTCACGAAACGTTTAAGTATAAAACCATCCATGCCAATGATGTTATCAATTTCTACAACAGCAGGACCAAACTCAATCTCAAACCTATTTTCGAACAATACCTTAACTACGCTTCTATTCCTGAATTACAACTTAAATTTGACAAGAATAAAACGCTATATCTACGATGGAAAACCGATGTTGAAAATTTCAAAATGCCTATTGATTTTCAAAATGCAAAAGAAGGTAATTTATCAAGAGCCCTCATAGACAACAATTGGAAAAAGATTAAGGTAGAATTGGAAGATCTTGGAGACTTGGCTATCAATAAATATGGATACTATATAAGGATTAGCCAAGTAGAATAAGATGAGTCTTTATCCCATCAATCTTTTTAAGGTTTTTTGGCGATGAATTTTACCAGAAGGAGTTTCTTCAAACTTTTCGATGAGATAAACATTTTTAGGCTTTTCGTATTTGTCAAATGCCTTTAAGTTTTTAACGATCTCTTTTAAATCGCTTAAGAACTTTTCGTTTTGGGGAGCTTCTACAAACAAAACCACTTGTTCACCCAAAGAATCATCTGCTAATCCTGCAATAAAAAAACGCTGAGTAATACGTTTTTGCAGTTTTTCTTCTACAGATTCTGGAAATATTTTAACCCCCCCAGAATTGATGACGTTATCTAACCTTCCTTTCCAATAGAATTTTTTAAAGGTTAAAATGTCTACAATATCATTGGTCTGAAGCTCTTCTTCTAAAATTTTCGGAGCTTTTATAATAAGGCAATTCTGCTCGTTTTTTGAAACGCTTACGTTTGGTAAAGCTTTAAAAGGACGCTTTTCTTTATTATCTTTTTTAGGATTTAGCCTTCTGGCTGCAATGTGAGAAATGGTTTCTGTCATCCCATACACTTCAAAAACTTTGGTAGGAATACCTTGAATTGAGCCAATAAGATGTTCAGAAACGGTGCCACCACCAACAATTAATTTTTTAATTAAATGCAACCTCCCTAAAGAATAGTCCATTTGAAAGGGGGTCATAGCACAAAAATCGTAGGTTTTAAAAAGATCATCTAGGGGGTTGGACTTAGGCTCTACAATATCCAAATCCCATCCTAAAATCATTGCTCTAACTATCATCATTCTGCCGCCAATATAATCTGCAGGTAAGCAGAGTAAAGCTGTGGTGCCCTCTTCTACTTTAAAGAATTTACCCGTCGCTAAGGCACTGTTAACCATCTTTTGTTTGTCTATAAAATAGATTTTAGGATCTCCAGTAGACCCGGAAGTTCTTACTTTAATTGTATCATAATCATCATTAAGCCAATCGATTAAAAAATCTCCGATTTTTTCTTCAAAAGCTTCACCTTCTTTTACATAACTATAAGCGACTGAATACAATTCATTTCTATCAAAATGAACCCCATTAATTTTGAAATTAGGATGGATTTCTAAAGGAGTATTAATCATTATAGTGTTGTATTTGTGAAATCAATACTAAATATTATTAAAATAATAATCACTATTAAAATGTTAAATTTACATTATCGTGTTGATTCAGGCAAAATTACCTTTCCGAAAAGCTTCTGTTTCCAGTTTTTCCACTTAAAAACTTTAGCCATTATCAATAAATAAATAGGATAAATGATGAGAACAGGAAAAAAAACATCAAAACCTACCATAGGTTCTTCCGTATAAATCAAAATTGACTCTGTCTGAAAAGCAGTCCAATCTGCTGTAACCAGCAAAGCTGTAACTAAATTATTCCCGGCGTGATAACCAATTGATAGTTCTAAACCTTCATCCATAAGCGCCATAATTCCCAAAAGAAAACCAGTGCCAATATAGCTTACCATAATAATATACCCGAGTTTTCCAACTTCTGGATTTCCAAGATGGAGAAGTCCAAAACCCAGTGAGGTTGCTATAAGAGGTAACCATCGGTTTTTAAAAATAACGCCCAAACCTTGCATAAAATACCCTCTGAAATAAAGCTCTTCAAAAGTGGTTTGAATAGGAACCATTATAATACCTATGATAGCTAGAATGATAAATTGATCCCATTTAAGGTTCCATAAATAATCATCTGGATTAATCACATAGTCCAAAATAGTCATAATTACTATAAAAAAACCAACTATACTAAAGCCGAATACAACGCGCTTCCAGTCAAATCGAGCTCTAGTGGTTAAGAGGTCTTTAAATTTCTGATTATGAAAAAATCTTACTATAAGCCAAACTCCAAAAAAACCAACAGCAAAAGAAAGCAACATCAAGAAAAAAGTAAGGTTGGAGTCTAACGTACCCATTAATACTTCATAATTACCAATTTCAGAAATACCATTTCCTTCACTCGTCAATTTATATGTAACAGCAGCTAAAAAAGGGATCGACCCCACTTGCCAAATCATGAATATTAAAAATGCGCCTACCAGATATCTCCACCATTCGGTATATCCTTTTGATGCTAATGCGATGTAATCTTTCATAAATTGAATTTATTTTCCCAGTCGTATTCTGGTTTGTACATTATGCTTTCCCCCTCTATCGTTAATGGACTTTGCATATTATTTGTATAAAGGCTTCCTGTTCCTAAGCCTTGAGGCATTTCATTGTGTTGCGTAAATGTAAATTGCGAAATCGCATTTAGCCCGATATTGCTTTCTAAGGCGCTAGTCATCCACCATTTTATATGGTGTTTATTTGCCAAATCTATCCATTCCTGTGAGCCCTTAAAGCCACCGATAAGACTAGGTTTAAGAATAATATATTGAGGCTGTATGGTTAGTAAAGCTTTTTCCTTTTTTGTTACATCTTTAAGGCCAATTAATTCTTCGTCTAAAGCAATTGGTAGAGGTGTTTGTCTACATAAGTCTGCCATAGACTCCCATTGTCCTGCGGCAATAGGCTGTTCGATACTATGCAAATTAAATTCGCTGAGTTGCTTTAATTTTTCTAAAGCAGAATCTTTAGAAAATGCACCATTCGCATCTACTCTCAATTCAACTTCTGACGCTGAAAATTCACTACGAATGTACCTCAACAAGTCTAATTCTGATGTAAAGTCGATAGCACCAATTTTAAGCTTAATACAGCTGAAACCTTGTTTGATTTTCTCTTGAATTTGAGATTTCATAAAGGACTTCTCGCCCATCCAAATCAATCCGTTAATGACCATTCCCTTTTTTCCTTCAGTAAATTCTGAAGGAAAAAGAACATAAGGGTTTGAAGAAGAAAAAGAGTTGAACGCCATTTCTAGACCAAATTGAATAGAAGGGTAATCTGCTAATTTAAGATATAAAACATCTAAGCCTAAATGGATATTTTCACACACCCAATGAAGAGTTGCTTCATACTCTTCTGTAGGATCAATACTCAATCCGTTTAGAAGTCCACACTCACCTATTCCATACTTAACATCGTTCTCAAATTTGATAAACCAAGAGTCTTTTGTTTTTAAAACTCCTCTTGAGGTTCCGCTTGGTTGTTTGAAATTCAATGTATGTTTAAAGTAAGTTGCTTTCATCTTCAAAATTTGCATAAAAATAAAAAAGCCATTGTCTTCACAACGGCTTTTTCATAATAATTAAGAAACCTTAATTAATTGATGATAAGTTTTTTGGTTATCACTTTAGAATTACTTATAACTCTTACGAGATAAACACCAGCACTCAACTCCAATGCTATTCTATCTCCAGAGTTTACTTTAATCTCCACTGCTTTTTTACCTGTCATTGAATACATTTGAATAAGAGAGTCCTTTGAAATTCCTTGAAGCTGAATATAACTTGAAGCAGGGTTAGGATAAATCGATATCTGTTCTGTACTGTTTTGAGTTAGTGAAAGGGATTGATTCCAAACCTCCCCTTGATTATTTCCCCAGATATAACTTGCTAGCTCTGGATAATCTATGAAGGGATTTCTATTGTTTTGCCAAGTATACGCTATATTATTCCTGTTCATTTCAAAATCATCCACAGGATCGTCTAGATGCCATTGCAATAAGGTTTGTAAATCGCCAAGCTGACCAGTACTATCTGGAAATCCATCTACGACCGAAAGATCATTAAAGCGTATAGATAAATAAAATACCGCTCTTGCTACGTCTCCTCTAAAACTGCCTAGAGTTCCTTCAGGCCCTATATATTCTCCAAAATGTTGGTTACCTCTTGAACTATTCTCGTTAGCATCTGTGGCTCTGAGTCCATGAGCATCAGAATTAGCATGTCTTAAGGAATCCGCATTGGTCACCCACCATTCATTAATTCCTGTAGCAATTTCATCATCTTCTATACTAAAAAAACCACCCCTAGACCTAGGATATACGTGCTCTCTGTTCCAAAATCCAGTTCCTGATGAACTAAGTTGATATAGGTATTTGGGTCTAGACTCTTCTCTGTAGGCTAACCAGACTTCGTTGCTATTCATCGGGCTTTGATCAGCAGATTTAAGAATATCAATAATATCTGCATAGGTATGAATTTTAACTACTCCTTCTTCTGCAATGATATCTTGAATAGCCTGACTTAGATTAGGACCAGATTCTCCATTTAAACTTCCGAAATAATGAGTTGGTCCCGTGGGCTCAACTTTATCGAAAGTTGGATCAATAGGAGTCCCCCAACCGGCGATAGTAAAATCATTATCAATGGCAATAACTTGAATAAAGTTACTATTCAAAATATAGGGCTCACCAAGAATATCAACCGCTATGGAGATAAACTCATCGCCTTCGTCGACCTCATCATCAACTAAATTGATAGCTACAGAACCTGAGTTTGTACCTGCTGGAAGAGTGACAGAAGTCTGTCCGGTATAGTCCTCTTCAGTAAACCCTTCGTTAATCAAACTGAAAGTAATCATGACCTCCTCTGTCAATAGTTCTGAAGTTTCAAAATCAATTGTAAAGCTATCACCTTCATTAACGAGATTGGAACTTGGTGTCACGTCTATATAAACAGGAGTTATTCCACTTCCATCGTTAGGTATTCTGGGAGTTGGTGTGCCAACAAACCAAGATCCATCAAAGTTTCTTTGCATAGATTCTGAGTCCGAATTACCATTCACATCTTCGTCTATTTGTTCGGTTTGTGCTAGGAGATTTAATAAATCTTGATCTACTGGATCACTTGTCCCATAAACCAGGGCATCTACAAGATTATCTATAGTGGCGAGAGTTCCCTCTTCAAAATCTTCCACACTGCCCCTATACACAGCAACAGCATCTGCCCCATTTTGAATGAAATTTTTAAACAATAGATAGTTAGGACTTGGAATAAGTTCAGGTCCACCTAGCACAAATAATCCGTTAAAGTCAGTCACAAAACCATCAAGACTCAAAGCAAAGTAACTAGAATCCGCTCCAGAACTGGATCCATTAAAAAGAACGAGAACATACCCATCCAATGGTGACTCTTCAACTTGAGTTCTCAACTCTATAAATTCTTGAGTATCTACGCTAGGCGTATCAGAATCTACTTCGCTTATTATAACTTCTTGAGAAAAGATAAACTGACTCCATAAACAGAATACTAAAAAAGTAATTTTGTTCATCACATGTTTTTAACAAAGATAACTAAGTTTTCCCTTATCATCTGAAATTCAGATAACTATGTGATTAATTTTTAAATACAAAAGCTCTCTACAAAATTGTAGAGAGCTTTTGTATTTAAAAAAATAGCTTAATGTTATCTCACCAATTTTTTATATTTAATTCGTTTTGGCATTAAATCACCGCCCAAACGTTTTTTCTTATTTTCCTCATAATCACTAAAGCTACCTTCGAAAAAATAAACTTCAGAATTACCTTCAAAAGCAAGAATATGAGTACAAATTCTATCTAGAAACCATCTGTCGTGAGAAATAACTACGGCACACCCTGCAAAGTTTTCTAAACCTTCTTCCAATGCTCTAAGTGTGTTAACATCTAGATCATTGGTTGGCTCATCCAAAAGCAAAACATTACCTTCTTCTTTCAAGGTCATTGCTAAATGAAGTCTGTTACGTTCTCCACCAGATAATTTGTTGACTTTCTTATTTTGTTCGCTACCATTAAAATTAAAACGGCTTAAATAAGCTCTAGAATTAACTTTCTTACCCCCCATCATGATTAGATCTTGTCCTTCACTAAAGTTTTCCCAGATGGATTTATCTGGATCAATATTAGAGTGAGCTTGATCTACGTAAGCAATTTTAGCAGTTTCACCAACTACAAATTCACCCTTATCAGGTTGAATTTCATCCATGATCATTTTAAAAATAGTTGTTTTACCAGCACCATTGGGGCCAATGACTCCAACAATACCTGCTTGAGGAAGTTTGAAATTTAAGTTGTCATACAATAACTTCTCATCAAACCCTTTGCTTACTCCACTGGCATCAATTACATTGTTACCTAAACGCGGTCCATTAGGAATATAGATTTCAAGTTTTTCATCAAGTTTATCTTGGTCTTGACTCATTAACTTATCATAATTATTCAATCTAGCTTTTTGTTTAGATTGTCTCCCTTTTGGAGCCATTTTAACCCATTCTAACTCACGCTCCAAGGTTTTTTGACGTTTGCTAGCTTGCTTATTTTCTTTAGCCATTCGCTTGGATTTTTGATCTAACCAAGAGGAATAGTTTCCCTTCCAAGGAATTCCTTCTCCTCTATCTAGTTCCAAAATCCAACCTGCTACATTGTCCAGAAAGTATCTATCGTGAGTCACTGCGATGACAGTTCCCTTGTATTGTTGCAAATGATTCTCAAGCCAATGCACAGATTCTGCATCTAAGTGGTTGGTTGGCTCATCGAGAAGGAGAACATCTGGTTCTTGAAGAAGAAGTCGGCATAAAGCTACACGACGTTTTTCTCCACCAGATAAATTTTCGATTTTTTGATCGGAAGGTGGTGTTCTTAAAGCATCCATAGCTACTTCAAGCTTGTTATCGAGTTCCCAAGCATTGGTAGCATCAATTTTATCCTGAAGTGCTGCTTGACGATCCATTAATTTTTGCATCTTATCCGCATCTTCGTATACCTCTGGTAGCCCAAAATCATCGTTGATTTTGTTGTATTCATCTAAGATCGCTACCACTTCAGAAACTCCTTCTTTTACAATCTCCAGCACTGTTTTTTCAGGATCCAGTTCGGGTTCTTGCTCAAGATATCCTACGGAATAGTCTTGGGAAAAAACAACATCACCACGGTAGTTTTTTTCGATTCCCGAAATTATTTTCATCAAAGTAGATTTTCCAGAACCATTAAGTCCTAAAATCCCAATTTTTGCACCGTAAAAAAAACTTAGATATATATTCTTTAAAACAGGCTTATCTTCACCTGGATATGTTTTGGATACTCCCGACATGGAGAATATCACCTTTTTATCATCTGCCATTATTTATTTTTTTCTTTATTAAACTCTTCCTTTTAGCGCATTAAATACCCAAGCTATGGCAAAAAACCCAATGCCTACAGAGGCAAAGCCCCATCCTGCAATTTCATTATACCTGAACGCTCCTAGAGCAATTAGTCCTAAGCCTACAATGATCATAATAAAAGTAGCCCAGGCTAAAACAGTATTCTTATTCATACCTTATCTTTTTATAATCCGCTAATTTACAAAAACGATTTTTAATCTTATTTCACAACTCCTAACTATATTGATTATTTCTAAGATAAACACAAAGAATTTTACCTTTACCAATCTAAGTTCTTCTCTAGACATTTATAAAGTGCTCTATTAAGATGTTTAACATGTGCTTCCTCTGCAAATAATTTCTGATTCAATTCTAGTTCTATTCCAAGATATTGTTCTTGAAACTCCTGCCTTAAACTAGTTGTAAAGCCATCTGCTTTGCCAAAATAGGGATAGTTCATTCTTATTCGTTGGTCTGATAAATGCTGATTCAAGTCCTTTTTAAAATGCTTCGCCCATTTTTTTTCTTCAGATCTTCTGGGATCATAGAGCAAACCCACCTCTGCATTTCTTGTGTCTCCACCCAAAACTGGGGTAAAACTGTGTACCGACAGATGTAACACAGACTCTCCCTCTGCAATATAGCTCTGTATTTTCTTCTGAATCTGTTCTCGATATGGCTTATAATAGTCTTCTATAAGTTCTCGCCTTTGTTCTTCACTAAATGATTTTGAAATACTAGAAAAAAGTTGAGAATGCTGAAGTGATCTATTCACTTCTATCAAAAGCCGACTCCAAGGATAATGCGATGAAAATGTAGCTAGAGGTTTGAGGGTTTCAAATGTACTGAACGCTCCAAGATCGTATCCTTGATGTGTTTCTAATCTGTGCTTGAATTCGGAAAAATAAGATCTATATTTTTTTGGCAAAGCATTACTGGCATGCTCACAAGTCAAGACCAATTTCAAGGTAGAAAAAGTTGATTGGTAGATAAACAATTTTCGAGTTGTTTATAGACCCTCAGAATATTGGCCTCGGAATAATCATCTTGTATAGCTTTTAAAATTCTCGTTGACAAACTCCCGTTTGTAAGAATAAGACCAATAGCGTCTTGGTGTCGCTTGCCCATGCGGTGACTCACCCTTTCAAACAAATGAGTCCATATAGCACTAACTTGCATAGACTCCGAATCAATGCCAAGTACCTTTAAATATTTTTCATTGGTTACTGTAGCTTCTTCGGCTTGAGATATGGTGGTTTTCAAAATATCAAATAAGTCATTTTCATGCCATGACTTTTGGTCAATAAGACTAGAATAAACTTCATCGACCAACTCTTTTAAAACCTCTACAATAAAACAGCTGATAGAAATATCTGCCAGTGGGCATTCCTGTAAATCTAAGACCCGAATTTCGATAGCATTCCTATCAAATCTAGCAATGGCTCCTCTTGAATTTAAAAAATGATGCTCCAAAATATGTTCTTTATCGTAAGGAGCTATAGCAGTATTAATAGGGTCGAAAATCTTAATTTGATAGTCGTGCTGAGTAAATACTTGCTCAGGGATAACTTTACCTGTCATTTCAGGGATTTGTTGTTGATTGGTCAGATACATATTCATCCTCGCATCTTTAAAGCCCGTATTCTTTCCATCTAAAATCGGCGAACTCGCGCTTAAAGCTGGAAGAATGGGAAGGATAAGTCTTACTGCGGCATGCAGTTTTTCGAATTCCAAATCATCATAAAAAGGGAGGTTGATGTGCATACTTTGCACATTGGACCAGCCATGACCTTTGCAGTCAAAAATCCTGTTATAAAGCGCATATACTTCACTGTAAGAATGCTCCCAAAGCTTCATTTCCAAATCTGGATTCATCAAAGGATGAGAAGCCGTTGGCCATAACACCATCTCTTTTAGTTTCAATAACTTATTGATCTCAAGGATGTTTTTATGGAACTCGAGATCTAATTGATTCAAATCTTTGGTCGGTCCATTGGTTTTAAGTTCAATGACATGGGCCGCTAATTCATTACTCCATTCTATAGCTCCATTATCCACATCAGACACCAATTGACCTGTTTTAAGCTTCATCAATTCATTTACTGAAGGTTTAATTTTTCCAGTAGAGCTATCTACAAGCATGTATTCTAGTTCTATCCCGAGGACTTCAAAAAGATGATATTTCATAGCTCCTGTTTTGAATTAAGACGGTCTTTCAGAGAGGTAAGAATTGTATTGTAGACAAGATCTCCGTATAGGCCATCTTCCACTCCAAAATCTATATTTGGATTGTCGTTTATTTCTATAACCAAAGCCTTTCCTTCGACTTCTTTTACATCTATTCCATAAAGACCTTTGCCCATTATTTTAGCAGATTTTAGAGCAACTTTCATCACCTTTTCAGGAACATCTTCAATGGCGAAACAGTCTGCATTCCCATCTTGATCATCCTTTTTATCGGCAGACCAATTGTAAATTTGCCAGTGTCCTTTCGCCATGAAATAGCGACAAGCATAAAAGGGCTTATCATCTAAAATGCCAATTCTCCAGTCATATTCTGAAAAGGTATACTCTTGAGCGATAACCAAGTCGGAAGTTTTGAACATCTCTGTGATCAAACTTTCAAACTCCTCCTCAGTTTTTGCCTTTTTCACTCCAAAAGAAAAAGTAGAATCCGGGGATTTCAAAACACAAGGTAAGCCCGTTATTTTAAGAACTTCGTGCTTATTGTCTTTATGAACGATGACTGTTTTAGGCGTAGGAATCCCATTCTTTTGAAGCGCTTCCGCCATAAATACTTTGTTGCAGCACTTTAAAATTGAATCCGGATAATCAATGATAGCTAAACCATCTTGTAAAGCCTTTCTAGCAAAAGCATAAGCTTCGTTATTCACCTCTGTGCTTTGTCTTATGAAAAGAGCATCAAAAGAAGAAAGTCTGTAGAAATCCTTTGGAGTTATGACTTCTACGTAAAAGTTCATCTTTTCTGCCAAGTCTACAAATTTCTTAAGAGCTTTAGGATTACTTGGTGGTGCAGGGTCGTTGGGTTGGACCAAAATTGCTAAATCATATTCTGCCTTATTGGTCTTTGGTGTATCGTATCTTTTTTTAGAAAAATACTGTGAAGCAAAATAATACATACTTTCCAGATGCTCTTTTGGAATTTCTGAAATGGAAATTGCCTTAATTGACTTTATATTCCATTTGGTTGAATGTTTGAAGACTACTCTTAAAAACGGAATCTGAAAATGTCTAAAAATAAGAGTACTCAAAGCCTTATACTTTTGAGCTACATTTTGACCAAAATAAATACTGAGCGTAAATTCTTGTGACTTGATGTTTTTTAGACTTTTCTGAATTTCTTCTTCAAATTCTTCTGAAACAATTTTTACGAGCTTTTTCTCTCCTAAATCTACAAGATTATTGATAGTAGGTACGGCGTGATGACCGCGAGCTTCTGCCAGTAAGGATACGTAATAGCCTTTGGATTGGTAACTGTATTTGTCACTTAGATTAAAAACTCTCGCATTTTTTAAATTTGCATACTCGGGCTTTGTTAAATAATCTTGAGACGTAATAATGGACGTATGATCCGTTAAACTAGGCCATTTTTCGGGTTGGCTAACCACTATTAATTTATTCATTTAAAAGATATAAAACCTATCAAAAGTAGCCTAAAAATTGATTCAAAAGGATGTATAAAAAAATAGTTTTAAACTCTTTTGTTGATAAATTCTCGCATTCTTTCATTGATGTTTTTCCAATACTGATGAAGGTTAACCAAGGTTTGTTCATCCGCCTTGCCGGTATTCTCTCTTAAATTTACCTCGAGTGTTTTAAGGTCTTGAATTGATTTGGCATTTACTTGAGCAAATCGAGAAGACAGCTTGTGAATAACTTCAGCTAAAACCTTATCATCTTTCACTTTTAAAGCTAAACTAAATTTGGAAAGTTCCTTATCATTTTCTTCAACTAAAGTCTCCACCAAGTCTTTCAAAAGGTCTTCATCATCATTTGCATACACCATAAGGTCTTTAAAATTGAAGGGCTCCCCCTCCTCATTTATTTCCAAATTTGTAGAATACAACTCTTCGATACCCTCAAGATGAAGAAGTCTTGCAACCTTTTCCAAGATAACCTCTCGTTTTACCGGTTTAAAAACCTGAGCATCAAAACTATCTAGCATCCCTTTTTCAGTTTCATCTAACATGACATTGGCAGTCGAGACCAAGGTATTTTTCAATACAATACCTTCTTTTTTAAGATTCTCAAGCACTTCATAACCTGTCATAAAAGGCATCTTGAAGTCTATTAAATATAAATCATAATCATGATGGTCTAAAAGATGTTCAAAACCGAGTTTAGCATCCGTAAAAACGCTTAACTTGGGATGATAAGGTTGGAACAGTTTTTCATAAAGTCTGGCGATCAATTTATCGTCATCCAGAATAAAAATACGTTTCCCCTTTAAAGCATTGTCAGATAAATTAAACTCCTTTCTTTTTTTCTCGATGTTACTATCCTCTACTTTTTCAAATTCAAAATTCAGCTTAAAACTCGTTCCTTTATGAAGTTCGCTTTCCACATCAAGCTTCCCTCCCATTTCCTTCACTAGCTTTTGAACGATGCCCAATCCCAATCCCGTTCCTTTCATTTTGTTTTTATGAGTTCCCGCTTGCTGATAGTCTTGGAAAACAGTTTTTAATTCCTGTTCTGTCATGCCTATTCCAGAATCTTCAATCTCTATGGATACAGCAAGTTTATCGTTTTTATCTTCAGATCTCACCTCAAGCTTAATAAATCCCTCCTCTGTATACTTCAAGGCATTATGCATTAAATTATAAAGGATTTGTTGCAGCCTATGTGCATCTGTCTTTACCAATAAATCTTCTTTGGGAAGATTAAAAATAGGATCTAGCTGCTGATTCTTAATTAACTCTTTAAAGCTGCGTTTGATGTCGTCAAAAACTTTAGAAAGATTATTAGGAGTAGTTTCTATGTCAATAATTCCAGCTTGTATCTTTGCCATATCCAAAATCTCATTGGTCATTTGGTAAAGGTAATTGGATGCTACTTTGATCGATTTTACATTTTCATCCGCATCATCTAGCATATCAGAATACCCTATAATGGAAGTTAAGGGAGTTCTCAACTCATGACTCATAGTCGATAAAAACTTTTGTTTTTCTATGGCATCCCGTTTTGCTTTCTCTTCGTCTGCTTTTAGTTTATTTTGATAAAAAATACTTTGGTTGATATCTTTAAAGATGATGAAAATAGTAACGATAGTTATTAAAATTAAAATGAAAATGATGGCTCCTAGTTCATAGAAATAGGTCATCGAGTCTGTCTTCAGATTTTTAATAGAATTCTCATAATGCTCATATTCTTCAAACAAAATTTCGTTTAATGTATTTTCAACATAAGTATTGACTTCAATGTTTTTTCTGAAAATCTTCTGTTCTTGACGTTTTAGGGAATTTAAAAATTGAGTGCGATTACGCTGATATTCTTTTATAGCGGGGAGAATATCAAGAGTTGCTTTTTCTTCTTTATTTCTTGAAAATACAGTATCTATGGACTGTCTTACCAAGGTATCCCTAGAACTAGTTCTAGATATCGCTGTATCATTTACTGGTCTAGAAGAACCAAATAATCGTTGAAAAAAGCCTCGCTCATCTTCTCCTTGCTGACTAAGCTCTGTCTTTTCATAGATCTCAGAATTGATTTGTTTTATAATAGTAATAGAATCTGAAGGTTTTGCTTCAATTTTAGAAAGTTCATCATCAACAAGACCTCTGAGTTCGTCTATAAATACTTCTTGAGTCTGTTCTTTTTTATTCTGTAGCTCAAAGTAATCATCTCGAATCTGTCTTAAAAGTTTTGGAATGGTATCCAAATTTCTGTCTTTGAGAATACGCTCTTGGCTAATATTGTTTTTAACAGAATCTACGTTCTTTTCAATATTCGCTATTAAGCTATCCGATTTAATAGAGTTAAAACGATCTGAATCTACCAGATAAAAGTTGTTCAATTTGTTCAGATCTACCATGATTTTTTTCAGGTTATCTGATCTTTTATTGGGTGAAAGAGTATTTTCTACCTTATCTCCTAAGGCATTAAGACTATCATAAAAATAAAAACCTATTGCCAAGAGTCCACTAGCGAATAGGGCAAACAGCCATAACATTTTTCCTTTTAGCTTAAACATACTGGTACAAGTATTAATTTATAATTTTAAATTCTTTTTAGGAATCAATAGCCTTTAATAAAGTCCTAAGCAGAATATTCTTTGGCTTCCCCTTCCCAAGACAAAAACTAAAAGACAACTGAAATACCTTTAGAATTTTTATCCTTTTTCATTCAGCACTCAACTCACCTTAACTCTTTTTATATGAGGTAATCTATAACCTTAACCTATAAAATCAAAGGTATACTTATCTATCAAATCTTTGGTAAACTTAGTGCTTGTCGTTTTATGTCTTTCAGCAAAGCATACATATATCTTTACCAGGCACGACTAATTGAAAACAGAATAGGTCAACTCATTTAATAATCTACAAAAATTGTGCAAATTCTCAATTTTTAATAGTTGTGCGATCTACCCACTTTCATTCATGGCAAAAGCTTTACTTTTCAGGAAGCTAGTGATTTGAAGGAAACTGCAAACAAAATCGACACATTGTTGAAGAGTTCAACACGATGAATATTTTTGAGTGAATGAAAAACAAAATCAAATGTTATTTTTTTAATTTAAGCAATTCGATAGACTTTGATTTAATATTTTAGCAAGAAAATACTGTGAGCAAAATCTTAATAGTCGACGACGATCCATTTTTCAATAAAACGCTTTCCAATTATTTAAGGAGATTCGATTATAGCATAGAAACTTCTAGCTCTTCTGAAGAAGCTTTAGAGGTTTTAAAAACAGAAACTTTCGACTTAGTGATCACAGATTACAGATTACCAAAAATGAATGGCTTAGAATTAATAGAAAAGATTAAAACACATTGGAACACTCCTGTCATTTTAATCACTAATTATTCTGATATTAGAACTGCTGTGAAGTCTATTAAACTTGGGGCTTTCGAATTTGTTTCCAAACCCGTTATCCCCGAAGAGTTTAAATTGGTCATTGAAAATGCACTAAATTCTCCTTTAATTGATTCAACTAATGATCGAAGTTCATCTGTAAAAAAGAGCTTATCTGAAAGGGCTAGTTCAACTTCTGTAGTTAAAGGAAGTAGCGAAAAAGCCCAAGAGTTATGGTCTTATGCAAAGCAGGTAGCACCTACTCAAATGTCGGTAATGATAACTGGAGAAAGTGGTACTGGCAAAGAATACGTCGCCAAATTTATACATAACCACAGTAAAAGAAAAGACCAAATTTTTGTGGCTATAGACTGTGGTGCTTTGCCAGAAAGTATTGCCTCTAGTGAACTTTTCGGCCACGTAAAAGGTGCTTTTACAGGAGCAGATCGCGATAAAAAAGGCCAATTTGAATTTGCTAATGGCGGTACTTTATTCCTCGACGAAATTGGAAATCTATCTTACGAATCTCAAGTAAAGCTACTACGAGTCTTACAAGAACGAAAAATAAGACCTGTTGGAGGAAACAAAGAGATTGAAATTGATGTTAGAATTATCACAGCAACCAATGAAAATTTAACTACTGCAATTTCTGAAAATAAATTTAGAAATGATTTATACCATAGGTTAAATGAATTCTCCCTAAACATTCCTTCCCTTAAAGAGCGACTAGAAGATTTTGAAGAATTTATTCACTTTTTTATTACTGAAGCTTGTGACGAACTTGAAAAGGATACTGTAGATATAGACCCTCAACTTGTAGAAGATTTAAAAACATACGATTGGCCTGGAAATTTAAGAGAATTGAGGAATTTGCTGAAGCGAGCGGCTTTACTTTGTCAAGAAGGCCCCATTTTACACAAACATTTACCACAATCTATTTTTGAAAAAAAAGAAACAAGTGTCGACCCGGCGCTTCACTCTAATGATTTAAAAGAAGTTAAGGAACATCATGAAAGGGAAATGATTCTTAAGTGTTTAAAGAAAAATAAGTACAATAAAAGCAAAACTGCTAAGGAATTAAATATAGACAGAACGACACTTTATAATAAAATAAAAAGCCTTGGGCTGGATGTATAATTCCTACATTCAAAACAAGAGAGTCAATTTTATTGGGTCTTATTGATAAAATTCTATTGAAAATAAAAAACCTTTGCTGGAGTATACCAACAAAGGTTTTTTTTACTTTTTAAGAAAGAACCTATTTTTCAGTAGGAGTCGTTCTCAAATAGGATTTTATGGCTTTATATCCAGGGAATTGTTCGTTTGCTTCTTCATCGCTTACCGACGGAGAAATAATAGCATCCTGTCCAGGCTTCCAATCTGCTGGGGTTGCTAGCTTTTTATTAGCCGTTAATTGAAGACTATCAATAACTCTTAGCAATTCATCAAAATTTCTACCTGTAGAGGCTGGATAGGTCAATGTTAATTTTATTTTTTTGTCTGGACCAACTACAAATACGGAACGTACTGTAGCCTTTTCAGAAGCATTTGGATGAATCATATCATATAACTCTGCTACTTTTCTATCGCTATCTGCTATAATTGGAAAGTTAACAGTGGTATTTTGAGTCTCGTTTATGTCTTTGATCCACTCATGGTGGTCTTTTAAAGGGTCTACACTTAAGGCAATAACTTTTACATGTCTTTTATCAAACTCATCTTTAAGCTGAGCTGTTCGTCCGAGTTCTGTTGTGCAAACAGGTGTAAAGTCCGCTGGGTGAGAATAAATAATTCCCCACTGATCTCCTAACCAGTCATGAAATGAAATGTTTCCTTCGGTTGTTTCAGCAGTAAAATCTGGAGCTATATCTCCTAGTCGTAAATGTGCCATAATATGAGGTTTTAATGTTAATACTATTCTTTTTTGAGTAGATATTTTATTCATAACAAAATTAAACAATGGAATGGAAGGTGAAGGAACTAAGCTTAAGTTTAGCTTTTCATTTAGACTTTATAAATACTTCTCATCCCCAAAAAATGGGATTTTCCTTATCGAAGAATAGCCTTTAGCTCTTTAATGAAATCAATTTTTACTAAGCCATCTTGATCGATTTCGTCTACTATAATTTTGTGCTTTATATTTACTAAATCCGGATTCCAAAGGTTTTTATTTTGACATAATCCTCATTAAACTGGTGTATGTAAACTGTTTTATTTTAACCTTCAAACAAAGTCTCATATTTTGTGCTGAGTTGGCTCTCGTAAAGTGCTCATCGTTTTTTAGCCGAAAGACTTCACAACATTTTCGGTAACGCTAGAAGTGTTTTTAACCTGAATAATAGGAAATTCTTGAAACTCAACTCTATCATAGCCTTCATCTGTAAAATTTCTGGCAATGTTGGATGTTTCATAGGAACTCAATTTACAGCCTAAAGCATAAAAAGCAAGTTTTGGTGTAGATATTTTTTAAGTGTTTTGATCGGTATGAGTGCAACGTGATAACTAGAATCTTCTATCTTCGCAACAGTTGGCATAGATAATAACTATAATTTATTTTATAAAATTGAAACACCTTTTATCACCTTCGTTTATTTTTCTGCTGAATTTATTTCTTCTAGCTTCCTGTTCTTCTCCAAAAGTAAATAATCGGGATCACTTAGTCTTCAGATATAACGAACATGCTAATATTACATCTCTAGATCCAGCTTTTGCTAAAGACCAACGGAACATTTGGCCTACACACCAGATGTATAATACATTGGTGAAACTAGACTCAACTCTTTCGATAGAAGGAGATCTTGCTCATTCTTGGACAATTTCTGAAGATGGCTTAACGTATACTTTCCAACTGAGACAAGACGTGTTATTTCATAAACATACTATCTTCGGAAAAGATTCCACCCGTCATGTTTCTGCAAAAGATGTAGAGTACAGTCTCAAAAGGCTTACAGATCCTAAGGTTGCTTCACCTGGAAGTTGGGTCATGTCTAATGTAAAACGTATTGAAGCCAAAACTGATGATTTGATTGAAATTGAGTTGGAACACCGGTTTCCTGCGTTTTTAGGCTTATTGTCTTCAAAATTCTGCTCGGTGATTCCAAGAGAAATGCAAAACTTAGATTTTCAAACTTCGCCTATTGGAACAGGTCCCTTTAAATTTAAACGTTGGGAGATCGGAGAAAAGATGGTGTTGAGAAAAAATGAATTGTATTTTAAAACAGATGCCAAAGGAAATGCTTTGCCGTATTTGGAGGCCATTTCTATCACATTCTTACCTGATAAACAAAGTGAATTTTTGGCCTTTATCCAAGGTAAGCTTGATTTTTTGAGCGGTTTGGATCCTTCCTATAAAGACGAACTTATCACCACCAGCGGAAAGTTAAGTTCAAAATTTGAAACTCGTGTGGATATGGATAAAAGTCCCTACCTAAACACAGAATATTTGGGGTTTTACTTAGATTCCC